>Ga0310786_10001148_pt1 | contig 42593 bp, 31 predicted proteins | sample AusTroGonzalo_MG_FD_203881 | JGI IMG/M metagenome (GOLD analysis project Ga0310786, IMG submission 203881) | Bovine rumen microbial communities from tropical cattle in Woodstock, Queensland, Australia - Gonzalo_03 (v2) (version 2) | ecosystem: Host-associated > Mammals > Digestive system >...
GCATCGGCCAGGAGCCTGAGCTGCCGCGAGAGGATCGTCTCCCTCGCACTGATCTCCGTCATGCATTTCGGGTGTTCGGATGTCAGGACGCCCATGCGGGAGCCAAGACCGGAATTGAGTATAAGCGCTTTCATGGTTCCTGTTTGTCCGGATCGTGTATTTGAATGATTTTGTTTTTGATGCAGTGATAAAGCCTGTACGAGGCCACGCCGAGTTCACCGAAGCAAAGGACCAGGCAGTAAGAACCGGGTGTACCCGTTTTCAGCACATAGAAGATCCCGTAGATCAGGAGCAGGATGCCCGTGGACCAGAAAACGGAATGATTGAACGGTTTGGAGTGTCCCCAGGCAACAAGCATCGGCGTACCGAGATAGACCGAAACCGATCCGATGAAAATGTACGGAATCAACATCCTGACGAGGTGCGCCGACTCGGGCAGATTTCCGTGACTGAGGATCTTGACGCAGAACGGCGCCATAAAAAACAGACAGACCAGCATAACGCCGACGAGCAAAAGCAAACCGAACAATATCTTCGTGGCAAAACGGGCGTCCTTTTTGCGGGCGTTATAGGGATAGGACGCCTGTCCGACCATGGAGGCGGGCAGCAGAGCGGCCCGGGCGATCTTTTGCGCCAAGTCGTATGCGGCGACCTCGTGATCCCCCAGCGTCGCGCCGATCACGGTCGTCGCGATTTTGCTGTTGATCGTGATGGAACACCGCGAAAGGAAGAAGGAAACGCTTTTTTTGAAAAACGACGAGACATAAGTGAAATCCGGCATAACGGGCCGGATCTTTTCATGCTTGACCATGACGATCAGCCCGACCAGGGACGTCGCGACCATGCAGCCGGACTGCATCAGCGGGATCCTTCTGTAGTCGTCGACCTCTTTGACAAAGGTGAAGAGCAAAGCCAGATAGATGAGCAGGGACGAGGAACGGATCAGCGTGATGACGAACATTTTTTCGATCCCCTGGTACAGCCACTTCATGAAGACGACATCCGCCAGGCAGACGCCGAAACAGTAATTGTACAGCAGGACATCCGTATTCGTCCTGCTCCAAGTACAGACAAAGAGGTTCAAAAGGATCAGACAGACAAACAGCAGAGAAGACTTGATGATCAGCATCGTGCTGAAGATCCTGCCCAATTCCGTCCTGTCATCCCGGTGCGACGCCACCTCCTTGGCGGCGACAATGCTCAATCCGAAATCAACGACCACACTGAAATATGCGACAATGGACTGCGCGAATGCGATTTTGCCGTAATTGTCCGCAGTAACGGTCTTGATGATGTACGGAAGAGCCAGAAACGGGATGGCGATCTCCACGCCCTCCATGATGCTCAGATAGATCGTGTTCTTCGCGACCCGCTTATGCGATTCAGTATTGTCGGACATGTTTTCTTCGATGATGGGGTTCGATTCCGCCCGGCGACGGCAACCGGACCGCCGCACAGGAAACAGACACGAATAATATATCCTCCTTTCAGGCGAAAATCAAGTAAATATAGAATAAAAAACAATGAATAAACACCTGTCTTAAGAAAGAAATGCATCTTTTCAATTTGACATTCTTTTCCTATCTGCCATATTCATTCCCGAAAAACGGAACAAACATCGCAGAAAAACGCTGTCCGCTATTGATGGACAGGCTCATACGGCAAAATCGGAACAGGAGAAAAGGACCGATGGCAATAGCCACAAAAACCGGCTCGAAATGGGGACATTCTCCTCGCCCGGACTATACCGAAAAACGAATCCATGGACGGGTTTTCCGGCCTCCGCCCGCAGCCGTGATCCTGAGGTATTACGACCTCTACGGATACCGGGACCGTCACGATGATGTAGCCCGGTTTGTAATGGCTCTTCACCAGCAGTGTCGGTCAGAACGCTTTCCACAACGAACACCTTTTTGCATCGTTTCGGTGCAAAGGCGCTTTTTTAACTCGACACGTCGCATAATTTTTCCACGACTTTTCCACGATTCGTGTCACGAAACACAAAAAAACACCATGTTTCATAGTGTATGAAAAATGGTGATTTTGAGGTCAAAATTGGTGCACCCGGAGGGATTTGAACCCCCAACCTTCTGATCCGTAGTCAGACGCTCTATCCAGTTGAGCTACGGGAGCATAATTGAGCCGCAAAATGATTTGCGTGATATTACTATACTCCGTTTTCGGGAAAAATCAAGCGGAAAACACCGAAAAAAACGGTTTTTACATCGTTTCTTCCGTTTTCCGCCATTTCCCATGTATGAAATAACTCGCAGGGCATATGCAGAAGACCTGTCGTCCACGCCGAGAGGCTCCATCCGGGTTTTGCCGTGATTCGCCAATACGCGGGCCCGTTCTTCGGGAACGTTCAGTATGTTTTCTGGAAAAAGCATAAAAAGAATCCTGTTTGACTTGCAAAATCGTCAATACTGGTGTATATTTGTAGACATAAAAGCAAATCGGAGCAAAAACAGCATGGTTTCGAAAGCAATCAGAAAACTGAACAGAAAAGGGCGGGCGTTTACCCTCGAAGAGGCCCGCAAAGCAGGGGTTTCACACCAACTGCTGGCCGATTACTGCCGGAAAGGTGTTTTTATCCGGCAGGGGTGCGGCGTCTATGCGCCATCGGAGAACTATGTATCCGAATCCCCTGAAATCGAGTTCCTTCAGAAACGCGGCACCGACTTTGTGCTGTGCCTGCTGTCTGCGCTTCGCTTCCACGAGTTTACCACGCAGAATCCGGGCGAAGTCTGGATTGCGGTGCGCCATGGAAGCCGGACCCCACGCGTTACGTTTGGGCTTCATTGCATCCACTTTACCGATGAGGTCTTCGGTTATGGAATCGAGGAACACTCGCTGAACGGGCTTCCGCTCAAAGTGTACAGCCCGGCAAAAACCGTTGCCGATTGTTTCAAGTTCCGCAACCGTTACGGCCTTGACACTGCGCTTGAAGCACTGCGCGACGGTTGGCGGCACAAAAGGTTTACTATAGATGAGCTGAACGAGGCCGCCCGGATTTGCCGTGTGAACAAGATCATGACCCCGTACATGGAGATGATGCTCAATGAGCCGTGAAACACCTGTAAACGTCCCAGCTTCAATCACAGCGAAGCTTCACAATCTGGCGAGGAAGTTCCACTGGAATTACAATTACCTGCTGTTGCGCTACGCGAACAAACGCTTTCTCTACAGACTGAGTGTTTCACCATACGCGGACAAGTTTATTCTGAAGGGTAGTTCTCTGTTCATTGTCTGGCAGAACGGCAACGCATATCGTCACACGATCGATGCCGATTTCATGTATTACGGGAACCCGGGCGCCGATCACCTGAAAAGCCTGTTTGTTGAGCTTTGCAAAATGGATAATGCCGATCTCGACGGTATGTATTACGATGCTGAAAGCGTATCTGTGGAACCGATTCGGATAGATAACGAATACGGGGGAAGCTGTGTTTCGGTCCAAGCCTCCCTCGGTAACGCAAGGCTTCTTCTCCAGTTTGATATCGGGATCGGAGATGCCATAACCCCGGAACCGGAAAGAATTCCGTTCCCTGTCCTTCTGAACGGAGCCGCACCTGTTCTTCGCGCTTATCCCAAGGCGACCGGCGAGCAGAACAGCCGGATGAAGGATTTTGCTGATCTGTATACGATGGCTGAGGAGTTCGAATTCGACTATACAACGCTTCGCCTGGCGATGGTCAGGACTTTTGAACGTCGTGAGACGCCAATCGTAACGGTCTGCCCGTTCTGTTTTACAGAAACATTTGCCAAGTCCACGGTCAAGCAAACGCAGTGGAAGGCTTTCCTGAGGAAAAACACGCTGATGCTTCCGACAGATTTTGAGGTGATTGTTGGAAGACTGTCGGATTTCCTGCTCCCCATTCTGCTTGAACAGGCTCAGGCTCCGTTCAGATGGAATCCAAAGGACGGATGGATGTTCGATTAAACGGCTTTCTGCTCAATATGAGGAAAGAGGACTACTTCTTCCAAGCGATTTTATAATGCGCCAGTATCTCGCGGACATGTTCGATCGGCAGCGTATCAAGAAGACTGCCGCAGCCGCACATCATACCGGCGGAGTTCTGCCCGCTCGGGTTCTTCGACTGCTGCGGGCAAAGCATCCTGTGTGAAGAAGGAAAGCCGTTCCATACCGTGCCGTTTGTCTTCCGTTTTGGCGTGGTCGGAATAGTGCTTCGTCATCTCCGGGCTCATGTGGCCGACAATGGACTGAACGTGTGACAGCAGGAATGAAGATCTTTCACACTGATTGCCCGCGTCCATCCTTCTGGCTTGCGTGTAGTCTGAATCCCCAAGCCTTCGAGGAACTGTTTGATCCTGTAGGAAACTCCTGTTGAGTTCGTCAGGATAGAGCAGGAATGATCCGTCGGCTATCCCGCTTCCGGGAGACGGCCCGTCAGCCGTTCAGCGGCCCTTTTCGTTTTGAGGCGAATCGGATCGTCCCGACACGATGTCGGTTCTTTTCGGGATACGGAAGAACAGCCGTTTCCAGCCGCCCAGATACGTTGTCTTTCCTGCGGGATTTCGTGCCGCCACGGGGATCCCGCCGAAATTCCACTGGATCGTCCCGTCGCGGAATCTCGTTTCCTTTTTTGCCGGGATCCGGAGGCATCCCAGACCTCGAATCAACGGGAGGAGATCGGAGATGCGCCATTTCAGCCACAACTGCTTTTGCCGGCGCCGGAATTGTTTCATACCCGCGGATCCGCCCGCCACAGACAGAACTGTGGCCGGATTATCCACTGGAATATACTGTTTGACGAACTTGATCCTGCTGTTTTGATCCAGCTTCAGCGCATCGGGACGGCGGTTGTTGTCCCCCATCGTGATCACACCGCCGTTCTCCTTTTTCACGATCCGGTGGACATAGTAGGGGGTACGTTCGAAGACGGCGACGATGTCCCCGCATTCCAGGTCGTCGAACGGCACATCCGAAAAGAGCAGGATATCGCCGTCGGTGAACACGTCGCCCATGCTGTTGCCCTGATAGACCCCGCGGTCCGGCAGCTTGTTTTCGTCTTCGTCCATCGTTTTCTTTTAATCTTCCGAGAGGAGGGACCTGTTGCGGAGTTCCTGGAGGAAAGCCTTCACGTCCGCGGCGGCCTGTTCCTTCGTTACGCCGGAAAACCGTTCCAGCAAACCGGCGACCATTTCCTCTTCGGTCGCGCCTTCCTTGATGCGGGTCCACAGATACACGCCGGACTTGTTGACCGACATCGCTGCGTTGGTGTTCGGGTCGAAGATCAGACCCGTTCCGTCGAATTGTTCCGACATGATCGCAAATGGGTTCAGTTTCATTTCTTTTCCTCGTTTTGAGCGGGTCGCACGCCGGGTACAGGCTGCGCCGCGTTATGGCCCCCGGTCGTGAGGGTGACTTCCCGGACGGAGGGCGATAATTGTGATTGTTGTTTTTGCAGTTGATTCATCAGTGCCGGGACCAGATTGCGGCGCGACTTGCATTTCACATTGAGCAAACCCGTCACCTCGATGAAGTCATACAGGACCTCGCTTCCCCAGCTTTTCATGACCAAGTCGATCGTCTCCTTCGTGATCTCCGGCAGGGACAGCAGGGTATCTATCACGCCGGACTTCATGTGCATTTTGATTCCTTCCACTAAAAAGTGGTTATTTTCCAACGCGTTTTCTTGATGCAGGAACTCTTCGATCGCGGGCAGGATCGCCGAGGCCGCACACAAATCGACGAACCGTTTTGGCGACAGGTCGCTCGTCGAGATTCCGTTCCCGACATAATACTCATAGTACGGCCCATCCGTCACACTTTGGAACGTCCTCGCGTAGTAGAAAAAGAAGAATGCCTGAAGTACGTCTGCAAGTAATGAAATCTGGAGGTCCGGCATGGAAGCACTTGCCGCTCGACATACTTCTCCCCGGTAGATCTTGTTCCAGATACGGTTCGGAAACCGGTGCATCGAATAACAGTCGTACAGGATATTGATCCCCTCGGACGTAAAATCGCGTGACGCAAATAACTTCTTCCAGCAGGCTTCGTCTTTTCCGGGAGCTACATTGACCTTGACACCGAACTGCAGGATATCCACATCATATTCCCGGATCAGCCGCACTGCATTCTCGCACGCACCCGGCAACAGCCTGTCGTCCGCATCAACGAACATCACATATTCCCCTCTTGACGCGCGGATCCCCACATTTTCGGCTGGCAAAAGGCCCATGTTCTCTTCGAGCTGCCGGACACGGACGCGTCCATCCTGTTTCTCCCATCGCTTCAGGATCTCCCCGGTCCCGTCCGTCGACCCGTCGTTGATGCACAGCACCTCGATCTCGCGCAGGGACTGCGTCAGGATGGATTCCAGGCACCGGTCCAGCGTGGACTCGGCGTTATACACCGGGATGATGATGCTCACGGTCGGATTCATATTCGGAAGTCTTCTACTTGGTCGGCTGGCCGACAGAGAGGGCTATTCCCCCTGCGGATGCCGGCGGTCTGCTCTGGTTCCGAATCTGTTCTACCAGCGACGGGACCAGTTTATAGCGGGATTCGCACTTGATGTCGAGCACACCCGTCGACCTGATGAAATCATAGATAACCTCGCTTCCCCAGCTTTTTACGGCCAGGTCCACGGTCTCCTTCGTGATCTCAGGCAGAGTCAGGAGTTTGTTTACTACGTCCGACTTCAGAATAGTCCCGATTGCATCCAGCAGGAACCGATTTTTGTCCAGCGTGTTTTCCCGCTTCAGGAACCACTCGATCGCGGGCAGGATGGCCGAACAAGCGCAAAGTTCGGAGAATTGCTTCGCATCGGGAGAATGGGCAGAAACTCCGTTTCCGAACATGTATTCATAGTAAATATCCGCCACGCTCCGGAACGTCTTCGCGTAGTACAGGAAGAAAAACGACAGATAAAGGTCGGTGAATTGCCGGAGACTGAGGTCCGGCATCATTTCTACCGCCGCACGGCAGACTTCCCGCCGGTAGATCTTGTTTACGATATTGTGCGTGAACCGGTGAAGCGTATAGCAGTCGTACAGAATCCTGTCTCCTTCGGACGTCATCGGCTCCTGCCGGATGAGCTTCTCAAATCCTGAGATATCGATGCCGGGCTGCGCCGTGATCTTCATCCCGAACTGCAGTACGTCCACATCATATTTCTCGATCATTCGCGCCAGATTCTCGCACGCCCCGGGCAGCAGCACGTCGTCCGAATCCACGAACATCACGTACTGGCCCTTTGCGTTCAGCAGTGCCAGCTTGCTCGCGATCACGATCCCGTAGTTCTTCTCGAACGAGTACACATGGAGCCGGGGCTCGTGCGCCACGAACTGCCGCAGGACCTCCACGCTGCCGTCCGTCGACCCGTCGTTGATGCAGATCACCTCGATATCCCGCAGCGACTGCGTCAGCACGGATTCCAGGCACCGCGCCAGCGTCGCCTCGGCGTTATAGATCGGAATGATGATGCTCAGGACAGGTGTCATCATGCGCCTCCTTTGGGTTTCATTGTGTTCAGGTACGTTTCGATCACGCTCCGCAGGGCTTTCCCCTCCAGCGCCGTCAGCAGCGCGCGCGGCGGGAACCGCCCCGTGATGATTTGCGTGAATCCCCCCATGCGTTCCGCCAGGAGCCTCTTCTGCGGTTCCGTCAGGACCTCCTGATAGAACAGGTTCCAGTAGAACATCGACCGGTAGCACTGCGCGAAATACTGGGCCGCGCTCAATTCCACGATCTCGTCGTCCCCGCTTTCGCTGCGTCCCAGCGCCAGCACGCCGATCAGACGCAATTCTTCTTCCGAGGGGTAATTCCCCTCGTTCGTCTTTTCCCGGCACGCGCTCCATGTCGGCATCCGCCGGACCAGGATCTCGCCGCCGCCGCTGAAATCCAGCAGCGCCGTGTCGTCCGAAATGCTTTTCCCTCCTTCCGCACGCCAGCGCCCGACCGCCGTGCTCTTCCCCATCCCGCTTTCTCCGAAAAGCAGGACAGCTCCCCCTTCCGTCTCCAGGACGGCGCAGTGCGCCAGGACGGCTTTCACGCCGCGCAGCACCGCGTTCATCACCCCCATGCCGAGCCCCATCTGCCAGATGCAGAGACGGTAGTAGCGCCTTCTGGATGGCGGACGCCTGTAGCATAGCAACTGGATATGCCCCCCGTCCGGCAGCATCGCCGCGCTTGTGCACGGGCCTCGTTCGACCCATTGGGTCTCCGGCTTTACGTCCTCCGGCAGGATCAGTTCCGCGTCCGGCGCACCCGCCGCGTCCGGCCGTTCCTCCACCGCCAGCCCCAGCAGATCGCCGAGTCCCGCGAACGGGAACTCCGCCTCGGGCCGGTGCGTGCCGAACGTGATTTCCGTTCGGTCGTGTAGTCTGATCGTGATTTGACGGAGCATCTTTCTGCCTGGTTGCGCGGAGGGCCCGGACTCCCCGCGACGGGTGGAATTCTCACCTTTTTTTCAAGGGTATCTCTATTCATTCGATCGGATGGATTTTCCGCAGATGGGCAAACAAGACAATGCAGGATGATTTGAGCGTGGCTACCTGAAGGCAACCACCGAAAATCTTACCAATTGGACTTTGCCCAGGTGTGAAAAGCCGCCGAAAACCAATGAATAGAGGTGCCCTCAATTGATCCGGGATCGGAAAACCATTTGCACCGCGGTGTCTCCACCGCGGTGCAAACTGGTTGGCTCTTGTCTTGCAGACGGATCAGTCTTCATCGTCCCAGGTGGGATCGGAGGGACCCGGAGCCGGAGTATCTCCGCCCGGATCAGGCTGAACGGAGTGACCTTCTCCTTCCCCGTAAACAACGCTCACGGGAACGATGTCTGCCAGAGCCGGAGCCTGGTAGGGCTCCAGCTCGATCATTTCGAGTTTTTTCATGCTATTGATTTCCTTTCGTTAAGGGTTGTTGTTCAATCAGGCCATCTGGTACGTGAAGACGTAGGCATCATCCGTTGCTTCGAAGGCAAACTTTTCCTTGCCAACAACATTGGCGAGTGTTTCGTCGAAGCCGGTCACGTTAGCCTTGTAGATCGTGAGGTCACTGTTGCAAGCGGTCAGGTCAAGGGTGTCGCCCGTGATGTCGAAGTTAACGTTACCGCTGAGGGTCGCGCCATCGCCGAACGCCCACTTCGTCACGTCTTTGTCGAAGAACTTGCTGAAGTTTCCGGAGAAGTTGTCGATCACGTTATCGCCTTCGAACGACACGACGTTGAAGTCCTGGATCTTGTAGAAGTCCAGAGTGCCGGTGAAGTCGGAGAACGTCAGGATGCGGTCGCCTTCGACGTAGACCATATCTTCGCCCTCTTCCGAGTTGTGCTTGCCGCTGCCGCCGATCAGCTGTTCGAAGTCGATCGCCTTGACCGCCACATTGTTGTCATCGGTAACGAAACTGCCGCCCGTCAGGACCACCTGCGTGGAGCCGTAGACGGGGCTCGGGCCGAAGGAACCGGCCTGGACGATGCCGCCGTAGCCGCCGGCATTCGCCTTGAAGTTCAGAGCACCGGCCGCGCCGACAGTTTCATCCTGCATGGCACTGGCATCCAGCGTCAGGGTGATGTCGCCGTAGACCGAGGTGTACACTCCGTAGCTCTTCAGACCGAGCACGTAGTTGCCGCCGTACACGTTGTAGCCTTCGAACGTGCCGCCGGTGATCGTCAGGTTGATGTCGCCGTGCAGCGAGGCGGTTCCCTTGCCACCCGCGATGTTGTACAGCATACCGCCGGCAATGGCGCGTTCGGCATACCCGGTCGCGCCTTCCGGAGCAGCGACGAAGGTACCACCGTTGATGGTCAGGTTCGAATCGCCGAAGCGGTTGAACGTGAGACTCTTCGAATCTTCAGTGCCATCGGTTTTCAGCATCACCAGATCGGCGCCGGCCACGTACGCATTGTTGAATACGCCGCTGTCGATCGTGAGGCTGGAGGCGAGTGCGTGCGCATCCTGATAATTGCCGACCTCCTTGTAATAAGGATAGACATAGGCAAACGGGCTTTCCGCTGTGGTCTTTGCGGTCTCCTTGGAGACATTGCAGCCGCCGACGACGTACGAAGCACTAGTGGCGGCGGTGGCGCCCACCGTACCGCTGGTGAGGACCCGAGTCTGCTTATTGTTCAGGCAGGCGTTGCTGAAGTTGCCCTCAACGATCAGGATGAGACCGGTATTCGTGTTGGCAACAGCCTTGCTGATGCTGTTGTAGGTTCCCTTGGACACATCTTCTGTAGCGCCCTTGCGGACCTTGGCGATCTTCTTGGCATCAAGCACAAGATTATTGCCGACGATCGAGAAATAGCTCTCGTCATAGTTCGCCACGAGGGACGCGTATTCAACCGCGCTGCCGGCGGAGATCACGGTCTTGTTGGTCGTGACGTTCTCAAGACCACTGTTCTTGTCGAAGATGTCGATCGTGATGCAATTATCAGCATTATTGTCGATTTCGCCGGACACTGCAATAGTCGCTTCCTGTGCGGAGTTCCACTTCATGGCGAGGGTGGCGGTGGAGGTGAGAATCAGGCTGCTGGCGGAGAGCACACCACCGACGACCGTATCCTCGTAGAGCGTCACAGCGCCAGTCGCAGCGATATTGCCGCCGACTTCAACGTCTTCTTGGAAGATCAGAGCATTGGAAATGACATTGCCGGTGATCTCGGCTTCGTCTTCGAACGTCACATCACCAGTGGCAATGAGGTTACCATCGATGAAGGCTTCTTCCTCGAAGAACGCGGCGCCTGTCGTCGTGACATTGCCGGTGATCTCGGCATCGTTGCCAAAGCTCAGGCTGGCTGCCGTGAAGCCGCCGTTGATCGTCGTCTTGGTGTCATCATCAGTAGTATCCTCCACCAATCCGAACGTCACAGCGCCGAACGTGGGCTCGCCGTTGTTGAGAGTCACATTGACGGCTTTATCCCAAGTGAAGGCGCCATAATTCAAAGCGTTCTTCTTGACCATGATCGCTTCGGTATCCTCATACTTGACGAGGTTGGCGGTGTCGGCGAACGCATTCACGCCGAACACGCACTGTACCGTGCCGCCTTCGTAAACGTACTCGACGGAATCACCAGTATGCGAACCGGCCCAGGCCTTGTTCACATAGAGGGTCTTCGTGTCGACTACGGCGTCCACCTTGTAGAGGTAGATGCCCTTACCCTGTTCGTCGTTCTTGACGATCGCCATGGTGTGATACTTGTCGCTTACGATGCCGGTGACCGTAACGGTGCCGATGTTCGTGATGTTCTCGCCGGTAATCGCAGCGACCTTGATGAACTTCTGCGAGGTGCCCCATTCGAAGTCGGTGGCATCGATCGTGATCGTGCCGGCGTTGTAGAAGTCGCCGTTCACGGTCAGAGAGACCTTGGAATCGTCAGCGACGGTGGCCGCGGCGCTGATCGTGAGGGCAGCGCCCTCGTCGACCACCAGGCTGCCGATCGAGTTGACGCCGGTGAAGCTGGTCGCGACGGTTTCCTCGTCGTCAAGGACCTTGGCGACGTCGAAGGTGCCGCTGGCGAGCGTAACGTTGTTGAGCGTCGTGCCGGCGAGCGTGATCGTGCCGGTGAGGCTGGCGATCTTCAGGTTCGCGGGGATGGTGGTTTCGTCCACAGTCACGTCGGCCGTCGTGTAGAGGCCGCCTTCGAGAACGAGGTTGTCAATGGAGGTGGTGACATCGATAGCCGCATTGTTCTTCAGCGTGAGCGTACCGGTGGCCGCCACGGTGCCGGCAGTGAGCTTGCCGTCGATGACGTCGAGCTTGCTGCCTTCCGCAATGGCGAGGTTGGTGAATGCGCCGCCATTCAGGGTGCTGTCACTGACCACAGTGGCACCGCCGACGACATTCGCATCGGTCAGCTGCACGTTGTCAAGATTGATGGCATTGTCGGTCACAGTCACATTCAGCTTCTTGTTGCTGTTCTTGACCGTGAACGTACCGCTGTTCGAGATGGTGATGCCGTCAAGAGCGGTGTCAATGGCATTGAAGACCGCGCCTGTGGTGGAGTTGGTGATGCCCTTGACGAGGGTAGTACGCGTGGCGTTGATCGTGCCGGAGTTCTTGATGGCGGCATCAATCGTTGCATCCGTGGCATTGAACGTGGCGCCGTTGAGGAGCAGATTGGCAGTAAGGGTCTTGCCTTCCTGGAGCTCGCTGACGCTGGGCTTGCCGGACAGGGCAGCGGTCTCAAACGTGCCGGCAACTTCAAGGTCGGCGCCGATGGTAACCGTGCCGCCGCGATTCTTGATGTAAGCAGCCGTGCTCTTCGCGCCTTCGAACGTGAGCGAAGCATTGGCGTTCGTTCCGGCATCGTTCGTGATGGAGCCGAGCGTGGCGCCGTTGGCAGTGAACGTGCCGTTGTTCGCGATCGTGCCGGTCACAGAAGCGCCGGTGGCCGTGAACGTGCCGTTGTTCGTGATGCCGGTGGCGCCGGAAACAGTGCCGGTGGCGGAGATGCTGCCGTCGTTCGTGATGCTGCCGGCCGTGGCGGTGATATTCGCGGCGGTGATGCTGCCGGTGTTGCTGAGAGCGCCAGTCGTGGCGGTAACAGCCGTGGCGGTGATGCTGCCGGTGTTGCTGATGTTGGCAGCGGAGATGCCGGCCGCGCTGATCGAGGCGGAGGTTCCGTTGTTGGCGAGATCGCCGCCGGCGGTGACAATGCCGGTGGCGGTGATGCTGCCGTCGTTCGTGATGCTGCCGGCCGTGGCGGTGATATTCGCGGCGGTGATGCTGCCGGTGTTGCTGAGATCGCCAGTCGTGGCGGTGATATCCACAGCGGTGATGCTGTTGGTGTTGCTGATGCTGGCAGCGGAGATGTCCGCCGTGGCGGCGCTACCGGTCGTCCCGATGGTGCCTTTGTTGGTGAGAGCGCCGCCGATGGTCAGATCGGCGCTGTTGTCCAGATTCATCGTGATGTATCCGCTGAGTTCGGCCTCGTACGTGACGCCGACGCTGCCGCCGTTGAACGTGAACGTGGCATCCGAGGGCTCTTCGGAATGGATCTCATTGTCGAGTCTGAGCTGGCCGATCGTCCAGACGGTGTTGGTGGAGGTCAGGGACGGATCGACGTCATATTCGTGGGCCGTGGCCTTCGTTTTGTAGTTGTCATAGCCGAGGGCGCCGATCGTGATCACGGTGTTGTTGAACACAGCATCACCGGAGACCAGAACAATCCACTTGCCGCTGACCTGAGCAGGATCATTGTTCGCTCTGCTCGTTCTGCCGATCGTCACGGCCTTATTGACCTGATCCTCACCATCCGCGGCCGCGACATTGGCCTTGCCGGAGCGGAGGAGGAGCTGGCCGATGGTGTCGTCGACCGTCAGATTGCCGGTAACGGTGGCAGTACCGAGGATGTAGATGTCACTGGCGGAGACGATGTTGCCCTTGACCGTGACGGTGCCGGTGGTGGCTGCGTAGTTCAGGTACACGGTGCCGCCCATGTTGGTGTTGTTGGTCGCGGTCGTCTTGATGGTCACGCCGGAATCGATCGTGATGTTCTTGCCGGCAGCAGGATTCAGGAAGAGACCGACATCGCCTTCATTAGCATCAGTGGCCTTGAATCCGATGGTGGCGGTCCGTGCCGCCGGCGCATCGCCTTCCTTCTGGCCAAGCTTGATGACGGTGTCGTTCTTGAACACTTTGCCGAAGAACAGATTATCGGTCTGGTTGGTGATGGAGGTGTCTTTGGTGCCGCCGAGGAAGACCTCGATTTTTTCCGTGGTGGTTTCATCACCATCATCAACGACATCAGCGTCCTTCGCGATGTTCAGCGCGGTGGCGAGGTTCGCGAACGCGTTGTAACCGAAGACGAGGCCTTCCTGCGCCGCAGTGGTGTCATTGTAAGTGGACTTCACATAGAGCTTGTCCTGAGGCTGGTCATCCACGCTGTAGAGGGTCATGGCTTTGGAGCCGGAACCGCCGCTGACACGGTACTGCTGAGCGTCATCGCCGGAACCGAGGGTGATGATGTCGCCGGACTTGATCAGGTTCGCTTCGGCAACAGAATTCGCATACACTTTGGCGCTCATGTTGGAGCTAAGGCCGGAGATGAGCGTGATGATGGCCGGAGCCTTGTCAGGAACCTCGTCATTATTAGTGTCAATCGTGAGCTTGGCAAGCGTGGTGGTATCAAGAACGATGCTGCCGCCGGCGATCTTGGTGGCAGAGATGCTGTCAGTCGCATCGATCTTGATCGTGCCGTAGGCGTTCATGATGTCGCCGGCAGTCAAATCGCCGTTGACCGTGATGGTGCCCGCGGTCGTGATCGTGCCGACCTTGGTGCCGTTCGTAATCGCGTCGGTCGTCACCGTGCCGTTGACGGTGAGGTTGGCGTTGTTGTTCACGATGTCAGCGGCGATCGAGGAACCGTCAGCAATCGTGATGCTGGCCGTGGCATCACCAACAGCGGCATCGAACACGAGGATGGACACATCTTCGGGGTCCAGCACTGCAATGTTGGCGGTGAGGTTGGCGCCGTTCGCAACATTGATCGTGCCGACGAAGGAATTCTTGATGGTCAGCGTGCTGGCGCCGCCGACCGTGAACTTGTTTTCGGTGGTGCCGGCGCCGGCATTGACAACATCCATGGTGAGGCTGGAGTTGTCGAGCACGAAGATGCCGGTGTTGTCGAGGGCCGGACCAAGCTCGCCGACCGTCGTGCCGGTGATTGCGGCGTTCACAGCTTCGAACGTACCGCTGTTGTTGATCGAGTTGGTCTCGATCGCGTTCTTGGTTTCGCTGGCGTTTGCGCCCTTGTTGAACTCGAATGTGCCGGAGTTCTTGATCGCAGTAGAAGCCGTGATCTTGCTGTTAACGGCAGAGAACGGACCCTTGTTGTTGAGCGTCTGAGCGCTGATGGTGGTGTCAGTCGCTTCGAACTTGGTCACGCCCCAGGAACCAGGAGCATTGTTCACCAGATCGTGCTTAGCGGTGATGGAGCCGCGGGTAACCGTGAACGTACCGGCGTTCGTGATGTCGCCGTAGTCATCAGAGTACGTGGCGATGTTGGAATCCGTCGCCTGGAAGACGCTGCCGTAAGAGTCGTTATCCAGTTTGTAGAAGGTAACGTTGGAGTTATCAGCAATCACGGAACCGCGGTTGTACGCGTTCAGGTTCTTGCTGACCACGGCGTTAGTCAGGCTGACAGTGCCGCCGGCATCGTTCTTGATGACGGCATTGACGATTGCATCCTTCTTTCCGGCGGTACCGGTGATCGTGACCGTGCCGGAGTTTGCAATTTCAGACGCGTTGATCGTGGATGCGCCGAACGCATAGATCATGCCGCCGGCTTTGTTCGTGATCGCGCCGGTCGCGGTCAGCGTGCCGGTGGTGGGATCGATATTATTGTCCGTGTCAGCAGCGTTGCCGACGTTGACCGTGCCGTAGTTCGTGACGCTGGCGACGGAGAGCGAGGAGTTGCTCAGCACGTTGACGGTGACGTCAGTCTTGGTTCCCGAATCGTCTTTCGCGCCGACGTTGAGATCCGCGCCGGTGGCGGTGGCGACGGAGCCGTTCTTGAAGGTCAGGTTGAGAGCCGGAAGATTCGTGATCTTATTGTCGACATCGGCAGTGACATTGTAATTGAAGAACTTGTTGGAACCCGTGATGTCGAGGATCGTGCCGTCGAACGTGACTTCGACAGGATTCGCGTTCACAGTGGCGTACTCTTTATTCTTGGTCCAGCCGTCGAGCATGAAGACGCCGTCGGTCTTGGCGAGTTTGACCTTGCTGCTCGTGAACTTGGCAGTAGAGGAACCGTTGATGAACTGCAGATCGCCGCCCGTGAACTGATAGCCTTCAGCTGTCTTCACAGCGGCACTGCCGAGGACGTCCAGAGTGGAACCGGCATTGATCACGGTGCGGTTTTCGCTGACGACCGAACCGGTGGCGCCGACGGAGATCTTGGAGAGCGGACCAGCGACGAGCCAGGTGGCAGTCGTGACTTTTCCATTGATGGTGAGGTTGCCGACGGCAGCCTGACGCTTGGGCTCCTTCGTTGTATCATCGAAGTCGTCGTAGTTCAGCGGCAGACCGACGCGCAGGTCGGCGACCGTCAGATCGAGGCCCTGGGCGATCGTGAACTTCTGGGCGCCGGCGTAATCGGTGCCCGAAGCGGCCTGCATGGCGTCCCAGTAACCGGCTTCATTTTCGACCGTGACCGCGCCCATCAGATAGAGCGGAGATTCGTAGGTGTTGCTGATCGTGACCTCAGTGGCAGCGAGGCCATTTTCGCCGTAGAAGGTAATGCCATTCGCATTGCTGCCGAAGAGGAAGGCCGGCTGAGTGTATACAGCGGCTTCGCCGGCGGCAAAGGTAATGGAGTTGGCGGTCACGGGCTTCACGCCTTCGCTGTCCACAAACGTTCCGTCCTTCGGACCTTCGAAGGTGATGTCCGCGAGGGTCCAGAAGGCGTTGTAGTCAATCATATAGTATTTGCCATGGAATTCGACAGGACCGGACTGCCCCTTGTACGCCTCTTTGACGATCAGCGTGGAATCATCGGTATTGATCTGGCTGACGGAAATCTTGTTTGCCGTCTTGGTGAACCAATACTGTCCGTGCTGCTTCGAAACGTCCTTTTCGTCAGCGGCGAAATAGACTTTGTCGGTTGCGCCTTCGCCGTACTTCCATTCGAACGCGCTGGCGAGGCCGTTTTCGGCCGTAACGACGATGTCGCCGGACACAGGAGTACCGACCAGTTCAATGGTACCGCCATTGATGCTGGTTGCGGAGATGCTGGAACCGGCGTTGACCGTGATGGTGCCGTTATTGTTGATATTGGCGTTAAGGCTGTTCGTTCCTTCGAACGCGGCAGTCTTTCCTGCGGCGATGGAGAAGGTACCGATATTAGAAGCGCCGTACAGCTTTCCGACCGTGGAATTCTTCAGCGTGGCGCCGTCGAGCTTGATCGTGCCCAGAAGAGTGCCGTTCAGGGTGCTGGTGCCTTCGCCGATGGTGAACACGCCGCCGTTGGTCAGATTGAGCGGGCCGTTGATCGTGGAGGCGTACACGTTGACATTGGAGTTGCTGGTCCAAGTCATAAGACCGTAATTGCCGTCCACCGTGATCGTGGAGTTCGTAATGGTCAGAGTTTTGTGGTTGTTGAACTGCGAACCGTTCACAGTAACGGTAGCGTCCGTGATAATGAACGTGCCGCTGTTATTGAGACCGCCATTCGCAGTAACGGCCGCGCCGTTCACGTTGATCGTGCCTTCGGCAGCATTCGAGAGAGCACCAACCGTCGTCAGCGTCGAATCGTTGTTCACGTTGATCGTGCCGTAGTTGGAGACGGACTTGACAGAAACACTGTTGCTGCCGGTGTCGCCTTCGGCAAGACCGATATTGACGGTGACGTCAGTCTTGGTTCCCAAATCGACTTTCGCGCCGACGTTGAGGATCGCGCCAGTGGCGGTGGCGACGGAGCCGTTCTTGAAGGTCAGGTTGAGAGCCGGAAGATTCGTGATCTTATTGTCGACATCGGCAGTGACATTGTAATTGAAGAACTTGTTGGAACCCGTGATGTCGAGGATCGTGCCGTCGAACGTGACTTCGACAGGATTCGCGTTCACAGTGGCGTACTCTTTATTCTTGGTCCAGCCGTCGAGCATGAAGACGCCGTCGGTCTTGGCGAGTTTGACCTTGCTGCTCGTGAACTTGGCAGTAGAGGAACCGTTGATGAACTGCAGATCGCCGCCCGTGAACTGATAGCCTTCAGCTGTCTTCACAGCGGCACTGCCGAGGACGTCCAGAGTGGAACCGGCATTGATCACGGTGCGGTTTTCGCTGACGACCGAACCGGTGGCGCCGACGGAGATCTTGGAGAGCGGACCGGCGACGAGCCAGGTGGCAGTCGTGACTTTGCCATTGATGGTGAGGTTGCCGACGGCAGCCTGACGCTTGGGCGTCTTCGTTGTATCATCATTGAAGTCGTCGTAGTTCAGCGGCAGACCGACGCGCAGGTCGGCGACCGTCAGAGCGAGACTTTCGTCGATCGTGAACTTCTGGGCACCGGCGTAATCGGTGCCCGAAGCGGCCTGCATGGCGCCCCAGTAACCGGCTTCATTTTCGACCGTGACCGCGCCCATCAGATAGAGCGGAGATTCGTAGGTGTTGCTGATCGTGACCGCAGTCTTGGCTGCGGCAGTGCCGTCTTTGCCAACGAAGGTAACGCCACTATTGTTGGCGAAGAAGAAGGCAGGCTGCGCATAGGTGGCGACCGTACCGGCGGCAAGGCTGATTGTGGGAGCAGTCACAACCGTCACGCCTTCGGAGGTCACGAACGTTCCGTCCTTCGGACCTTCAAACGTGAGATCCGCGAGGCTGCCGAACGCGTTGTAGCCGACGATATAATGATTGAAGATCGTGCCGTATTCTTTTTCCGCATAGGCGCTATCGACGTAAATGGTGTTCTGTCCAGACTTGGACAGCCAGACGCCTGTGTTTGCTTCATCGCCGAGCATTTTCGTGACGGCGGTGTAGCCGGCGGCAGTGACGGTGCCAGCAGAGAGTCCGCCATAGACGATGTGGTAGGATTCGTCGTCGAAGCCAGTCGTGTCAATGGTAATCCTGCTGCCGGTGCCGGTGATGCCTTTGTTCGTCGTCAGCTTGGCGTTTTCGCCGCCGGTAATGGTGATGGTGTTGTTCTTGTTATAGAGAGAGTCAAGATAGGTGACGCCTTTGAAAGTGACGTTGCCGGCGGTTTTGATCTGGCCGGTGAACTCCGTGTCACCATTGATATCGTGGATATCGGCTCCAACAACCGTTGCACCATCATTAAAGACGATGTCGCCGGAACCTTCAAGGTCATTGATGGCGATGGTGCTTACACCATTGACATAGACGAAGGCCGTCTTTTTATTAAGAAGAAGATAATTGGCAGTGAGGTCGGCGCTGTTGACGTTGATCTGGCTGTAGCTGCCTGCAGAAAGGGATCCCACCGCCAGCTGATCTTTGAATTCATTGACCACAAGGCCATTACCGTTGATCGTGAGGACCTGGAGGTTGGAAGCGTCCTTGCCGGACTGGAGCTTGAATGTTCCAAAATCATTCACACCGTAGAGGTTGACGCTGTTGCCATCCTTCTTCATCTGGACAGAGCCGGTGGTGACTTTGGAGTTGGTAAGAGAGCTGTTGTTCTGGAGCGTGATGGTGCCGGTGCCTACAATACCGCCAACCTTGATCGTGCTGCCGCCCTGGACATAGAGCGTTTTGCCGTTGGTGATGAGGCTGTCGACATCAAGAGTCGCTCCTATCAAATAGGATTTGTCGCCGAGCGAGAGGCTGGTGCCGCTGACAACGGCACCGTTACTGATGTAAATGGTGGCCGCAGCGGCGATTGCGGCATCGCCTTTGATATTGTTGCCGGCGCCGAGGGTGCCGGAAAGATTGATGGTGCCGCCGGAGAAGTCTGCCTTGACAGTGGCGCCGCCGGCGATGTTGAACGTGCCGGTGTTGGTGACAGTCGCGAGTTTATCGCCATAATTGAAGGCGACTCCGGAACCAACGTTGACCGTTCCGGCATTGGTGAAGTTTTTGACCGAGAAGGTGTTGGTGCCACCGGAAGAGGTGGTGGCCGTATAGGGCGCCTCTGTGGAAATGTTAAAATTGTCGGAAGAGAGATTCAGGATCCGGCCAGTCGCGAGGGTCAGGTTGTTGCTTGTATAGGTTCCGGCGAAGACATAAAGATCTCTCGTTCCGGCGAACAACGCATCACTAACCGAGGTAAAAGCATCAGTGCCGACGACATAGTTCTCTTCAATTTCAGCAGGCGTAATCCAGAGGAAAGACTCATCTTCCTGGACAGGGGAAAAACCAGCAGATTTAACGACGTAATAAGATGTAGGAATAGCCATAAATAGAATTAATCCTTGTTATGGTTGATGAAAAAAGTGAAAAACGAGTTGTTTGTGAATTTCGTACTTACGGACGCGTTGCGTCCAATGGAAAGGAACGAGATTTGGGGACCTCCTGGGTTGGTGTTGGTGGAAAGACGGCGGGGCAGACCGTCCGGCGAGGAATGAGAGAGTTGAGTGATAGCTCCTTTCCTAATGTTGTTATTATTTGTATAGGTGAAAAGAACATGCGAAAACACAACAGGAGCTCTCCGCCCGGCATCGTTGAGCTGGGTGAAGGCCTCATGTTGAGCTTCCGCATGAATGGTGTCAAAGGTGAGAAGGTGTGTCATAGCCGCAGGGTCCTCCCGAACTTGGGGAGGGTGCAAGCACCCCCGAAGTAGTGCCTAGCTTCGCGACGGCACGGGGCTTGGTCTCTATAAGTAGTATAGGTAAAACGCGCGTGCGTGTAGAACCACGGCGCGGTGACCGTAAGGGAGGGAGTGCAAGCACTCGTGAAGTAGTGCCTTGCTTCGCAACGGCACGTGATCGTGGGGAGGACAAGTCCTCCACTGGGAGTGCAAGCACTCCACGGCAGAAGTGACGTGCTGCGCGACGTCACGGTAAAGAAGGAGGCGGCGTCTCCACTGGGAGTGCAGGCACTCCACGGGGAAGCTGCGCCTCCACTGAAGTAGTGCTTGGCTACGCTCAAGGGAGTGCAGGCACTCCAGGGCAGAAGTGACGTGCTGCGCGACGTCACAGGGAAGGAGAGGGAAACGAGGACGCCCGGCTCAAGAGCGGGGACCGGAATGGATGCGGTCAGCGCGGGCTCGTGCGCGCGACGCGAAATGACGGTGAGCTCGGGCGTGAGCTCAAACCCGTCAGCCGACGCGGAAAGGAACGCCGGATGGGAAATGGCGGACCGTCTGAGCTTCAGACGGGCGCGTGCGGCCTGTTTGCCAGAGCCGTTGAGGAGGAGAGAATCGAAGGCAGGCACAAGCGCGCGCGCGGAAAGGGCGCACGTCGAATACGCGAAATCACCGGCACCGAAAAGCGCCCGCGTTCCAAATGTCGCGTTTGCAACCGTCATTTAACTGTTTCCTTCCAAAATTCTCTATGCATGCATGGTGCCGATTTCACGGCTTTTCAGCTCAAAACAGCCTCTGCAGTGGCCGTTTTGGCGATCATACGCACGGAAAAGAAAGTTTTCTGCGCGCATGTTTATATATATTATACCACAAAACGAGCTTAGTTGCAAGAGGGAAATTACCTTTTTTTTGATTTTTTTTAACATTTTTTCCTTAGTTGCTAAACAAACAACCGCAAACAAGCTCAAATAAGCAGTCAATTAATGTTGAGAAAACTTCCCGGACGGCGCATTTTCCGCGGAAGAACCGCCCGTCGGGACGCCGCCGCCGATCCGCAAAACGGGGAAACCATCCGTCAGCGGGTGCGGCGTGTGACGGATCATCAGGACGGTGCGGGACCGGAAAACGCGGAGGACGGTCTCGAGGAAACGCGTCTCGTTGTCGGCATCGAGGTGGGCCGTGGCTTCGTCGAGGAGGAGCAGGGAACAGCCGCGAAGAAGTTCGCGGGCAAGCGCGAGGCGGAGGCGTTCCCCGGCGGAGAAATTGCGCGCGGATTCGGCGAGGACAGTGTCCAGACCGTTCGGAAGCGCGCGGACCGTGGAGCCGATCCCCGCATCGTCCAGGGCGGCGAAGATCGCGTCGTCGTCCGGGAGAGAGGGGCAGCCGAGCGTGAGATTGGCGCGGAGCGAGGTCGGGATGAAGGACGGGAAGGCGCCGAGATAGCCGATCCTGCGTCGGAGCGCCCGGACATTGTAATCCGCGACGGGACGGCCGTCGATGAGGATGCCGCCGGAGACGGGCTTGTAGAAACCGAGAAGAAGCGCGAAGAGCGTGCTCTTTCCCGCGCCGGACGGGCCGACGACGAGGAGCTTCGAGCCGGGTTCGAGCGCAAGGTCGAGCGAGCTCAGGACGGGATGCCCCGGATGATAGGCGAAGGAAAGGCCGCGAAGCTCGAGCCTGCCCTGAAGGGAGAAGTCGTCCAGGCCGGAGTCGAGGTTGGGCTCGCAGGTGGCGTTTTCGAGTTCGATGATGCGGGCGGCGGATGCCAGCGCGGACTGCGTGGGGGGAATCGCGCCGCAAAGCTGTCCGAGCGGGCGGAAGACGTTCATGAGATAGCAGTTCAGCGCCCAGAGGGAACCGAGCGACCATTCGCCCCTCAGAACGAGGTGGATCCCGACGGCTGCCAGGATGCCCTGACTCGCCATCGGAATGAGCCCGGAAAGGAAAAAGAAGGTGTTCGCGAGGCGGACGGCGCGCAGGCGGAAGAGCGTTTCGCGGGCGATCCCGGTGCGGATGGCCCCGCCGACGCGGGATTCCGCCGCATTCGACTTCACCAGGTCAATGCTGTCGAGCGAGGAGGCGACCATGCGCTGGTTGCGCGCGTTGAGTTCGCTGATCTGGCGCGCGACGGCATAGTAGCGACCGCGGAACCGGTAAAGAAGCAGCGCATAAAACGGAAACACGAGGAGAACCGCGGCCCCGGTGCGCGGACTGAGGATAAAAAGGAAGACCAGGCCGCCGATGACTTTCAGGATGTTCGCCAGGACCGTGAAGAGCGTGTTGGAGAAAAAGATCTGAAGGTGGGTGATGTCCGTGTTGAGGCGGCCGGAAAGGTAGCCTCCGCCAAGCTGGTCGAGGAGGCCGGGCGGCAGGTCGAGCAGACGGCCCATGATGCGCGACCTGAGGGTGAACATGACCTTGTAGACGGTGGAGTTCACGATGCGCTGACGGAGAAGCGCCTCGGAACGGACGAGAAGCATCAGGGCGCCCGTGGCGCAGAAAAGAAACCAGATGCCGTCGGATTCGCGCATCGTCAGGGCGTTGATGAGGCGTTTCTGGAGCATCGGCAGGATGTATCCGGCCGCGATCACGAACAGGGTGGCGACGAACACCCCGGCATAGATCCAGCGCCAGGGACGTATCGCCGTCAGGAAAAACCGCAGGAACTCCCTGAAACGCGGAGTCTCAGGGCTCTGCTGGAATTGTGGTTCGGTCGTGTTCAATGGGCTGTCCTCATCCTCGGCTGATGACGCGTGATTTGCGGATCGATCGTCCCGGCAGGAGGATCCCGAAAGGAGGGACCGCACTTCAAGTCGCGGAGAAACTCCGCAGCACCCCGGCGGCAATGCCCCGCACTTCGCGACCCGGCAGTTCAAAACGAGCTCATCCCCGCTCACGGGCCAGGACAAAAAAACGATGGTGGATCCTGCCGGGTTCGAACCAGCGACCAAAGGTTTATGAGACCTCCGCTCTAACCACTGAGCTAAGGATCCACGGAATATATCGAATAATATACTCTTTCCTTTTCAAAAAATCAAGCGGCAAAAACTCAATCCGCGCGTGTTTTGCGAAAGAACGGAAAAAACGCGCAGCGATCCCGATCCTTCGCGAGCGGTCGTCCTCGCGCAAAACCCGGAGGGCACGGCGGGGATTCTGGACTTCCGGCGGCGATCCCGCGCGAAAAAGAAAGCCGTTTGAAAGACATTTTCATCGGATAAAATGATATCACAACGTCATTCCGCCCCTTTCTTCCGCCACATTTCCGAATATGATGCAAACGACTGGGAAGCCAGCAAAATACATTATATTTCCGAATCGTTTCGATTTTAACAAAGATTTTCTTAAAAAAAAGCGAAAAAAGAGGGACGAGGTTTGAAAAAAGGGGAGGTGCGATGTATAGTATTAGCTCTTGTGTGTTTCGCGGCAAATTGTGGTGATTGCCGCGCATTCCAAAGCACAACCGCACGTATGACAAAACGAACCGGAGCATGATCCCCGGTGCGTATTGTCATGGACTCGAACAATACAAGATAACTCGGAGTACGAAAATGAAAGTCACTTCGTCCATCAAGCGCAGATGTGAAAACTGCCAGATCATCAAGCGCAAAGGCGTGGTCCGCGTGGTCTGCTCCCGCAACCCCCGCCACAAACAGAAACAAGGTTAAGCACGGAGACAACCCACCATGCCCAGAATTTTAGGTGTAGACATCCCGATGAACAAGCGCGTGAAGTATGCGCTTCAGGCTATTTACGGCATCGGCCCCGCGATCGCGGAAGAAATCATCGTCAAGGCAAACATCGACCCGAACCTAAAGGCCAGCCAGCTTTCCGACGAAAACATCTCGGCGATCACCACTCTGCTTCAGAACGACTACACGGTGGAAGGCGATCTCCGCCGTGAGATCATGATCAACGTCCGCCGCCTCCAGGCGATCGGATGCTATCGCGGCCTCCGCCACAAGAAAGGTCTCCCGACCCGCGGCCAGCGTACGCGCACCAACGCCCGTACTCGCAAAGGCAAACGCGTTACCGTCGGCGCCATCCGCGACAAGACCCAGCGCCGTACCGCCGCCTCCGACAAGGCTGCGGCCCAGGCTGCCGACGCAGGCAAAGCCAAGAAATGATCCGCCTGAGATCAGCAAACGAATCAACAAAAAGGTCATTGATCTATCATGTCTGACGAAATCAAAGAAACCGCCGCTGCGCCTCAGGCTGCAGCCGAAGCCGCCGCTCCGGCCGCCGAGGCCGCTCCGGTCGACAACAAGCGCAAGAAAACCGGCCGTTACATCCCGAACGGCATCGCATTCATCCATGCCACGTTCAACAACACGAAAGTGGCGTTCACGGACCTTCACGGCAACGTGATCGCGTGGTCCTCCTCCGGCAAGAACGGCTTCAAGGGCTCCCGCAAGAGCACCGCGTACGCCGCTCAGGTCGTCGCCGCCGACGCCGCCAAGAAGGCGCAGGCCTTCGGCATGAAGGACGTCGAAGTCCGCATCAAAGGACCGGGCGCCGGCCGTGAATCCGCCGTCCGAGGCATCGCCTCCACCGGCATGGAAGTCAATTGCATCAAGGACATCACCCCGGTTCCCCACAACGGCTGCCGTCCCCCGAAGCGCCGCCGCAACTGACGGTTCTTCCGTTATCCTGTCCGGGCCGGACATCCGGCCGCCCAGTTTAACCCCGAACCGATAAACCAGTCAACATTACATACCGGAGGTACTCCAATATGGCTTCTGTACTCACATTCCCGATGCCGCATGGAATCGTCGTGGACGAAGAGACCGCTACGAACACCTATGCCAAGTTCACCGCAGCTCCGTTCCAGAGCGGATTCGGTCACACCATCGGCAACGCCCTCCGCCGGGTGCTCCTCTCCTCGCTCGAGGGTGCGGCGATCTCCTCCGTCCGTTTTGACGGCACGGACCATGAGTTCTCCACGCTTCCGCACGTGATCGAAGACGTCACCGAGATCATCCTCAACCTGAAGAAGGTCAAGCTCAATCTGAACTCCGACCAGGTCAAGAAGCTCGAAATCCGCAAGAAGAAAGCCGGCCCCGTCACCGCCGCCGACATCATCACGGAAGGCACCGTCGAGATCCTCAATCCCGACCAGCTCATCTGCACGCTCGACAAGGATTATCCGTTCCACTGCGAACTCGAGGTCTCCAAAGGCCGCGGCTGGCAGCCCGCCGAACGCAACAAGAATTCCGATCAACCCCTCGGAACCATTGCGGTCGACTGCCTCTTCAGCCCGATCACCTACGTCCGCTACCAGGTCAGCGCCACCCGCGTCGGCGAAGAGACCGAAATGGACAGCCTCACCATTGAGATCCACACGGACGGACGCGTGACCCCCACTGACGCCCTGGAAAAAGCCGCGAGGATCCTCAAGGACCATCTCCGTCCCTTCCTCGGCAGCCACGCCGCCGATTCCGACATCTACAACCCGATCTCCGAAGAGGACATGAAGCGCTTCAAGCTCCTCACGCAGGACGTCGACGTCCTCGAGCTCAGCGTGCGCGCCCAGAACTGCCTCAACAATGCGGACATCAAGCTCCTCGGCGAACTCTGCCTCAAGACGGAATCCAAGATGCTCAAGTACCGCAACTTCGGCAAGAAGTCCCTCGACGAGATCAAGGAAAAGCTTGCCACGTTGAACCTCTCCCTCGGAATGACCCTCTCCGAAGAACTCGAAACCGCCATTCTCGCCGAGGCCGAACGCGCCAAGGCAGTGAAGAACAAAGCGGGAGATTAATATCATGCGTCACCTCGTACATACTGCTAAACTCAACCGCAACTGCGGCCATCGCAAGGCCATGCTTGTCAACCTCGCATGCAGCCTGATCGAACATGAATCCATCCAGACCACCACGATCCGCGCGAAAGAACTCCGCCGCTTCGTGGAGCGTCTCATCACCATGGCCAAGGCCGGCGGCGACCACAAGCGCCGTCTCGCCTACGCCAAGCTGAAAATCAATACCCCGTCCGAATTCGCCCAGACCAAGAAGCTCGTCCTCGCGAAGCTCTTCGACGAACTCGGACCGCGCTTCGCGGACCGTCCCGGCGGATACACCCGTATCATCCACATGCCGGCCCGCAGAGGCGACTCCGCCCCGATGTGCCTGATCCAGCTCCTCAACGAGCCCGTCAAGGCCAAGGCGAAGAAGGAAGCCCCCAAGGCTGAAGAAGCCCCGAAGGCCGAAGAAGCCAAGGCCGAGTGAGTTCTCACTCGATCTGACCGGATGGGCGGTTCGCTGTCCATCCCGTGTCCGAGCGTAGCCGGACACTACTACAGTGGAGGACTTGTCCTCCCAGCACACGATGTGTGGCCCTCCCGTCAAACGGAGGGCTTTTTTCATGGCTCGTATCTTTTCAACTGGCCGAGGTCCAGTCTGTAATCCGCGTAGAAAGGCATTTTTGCTAACTTCTCGGGGTTCCATATATTCGGGCCAGGCCAGGAGTGAATGAAATAGACGTGATATTGCCTGACGCACAGGACGCTTGATTTTGCATCCAGATCGGAGATCATGGATGCGAGCTCCCTCCTGATCTTCTCCACATCCTCCTCCTTTTCGGTGAACACATAGATGCTCCATTCCTTGGCGTCCCAGCCGAGTGTAAATGAAAGACCCCTCAGCCACAAATACAATCCGTTCCAGCGGCGCATTTCAGGGGTCCAGACGCACGCCTGAGCCGCATCGGCTTTCCCTGTAAAAAAAACGGACGGATTTTCCAGCAGGAGCTTCCGGACGGCTGAGGTGCTTTCTATCTCATTCCCCATTTTCCCTCTGAATCCGACCCTGTAAATAACAACGGCATTGGCGATTTGATAATACACGCCGAAAAGAACGATAATCAGAATGATCCTGAGCAGGAGTTTCATTCTCGGAGACGGGTTCTCTCCGTTTCCCCTGCCTTTGGGGGAAAGCGAGGTTTCCGGCGGGGCTGCGGCTGCACCCGTGTTTTTCGTCTGCTGCTCTTCGTTACGGTCGTCCATATCGGGAAAAACCTCCTGAAAGAATTTGCATCAATATAGCACGCTCCCGGCGGAAAAACAAGGAGGAATCCGGGATTATGCGAAAAAACATATCCGGTTTCAACCGTTCCTTTTTCTGGCGTCGGAAAAAAACGGGAACATTTCCGGAAATGCGGTGTCTATGGCTGAAAGACGGAGGTTTTCCCCCGCGGGGCCGCAAACGGCCTTTCCCGGGCGGGCGTCCGGCCTCCGATCCCGATACAGATTTTCAACACCGACCCATTTTTGAGGAGATAATTTGGCATGAGACAGGAAGAACTTCAGGAACTGCAAAGCAAGATCTCGGACGCGTCCGCGTTCATCCGCCCGCTCCGCACCGAAATCGGCCGCATCGTGGCGGGCCAGGAACAGCTGGTCGACCGCGTGCTGCTGGCTCTGATCGCCAACGGGCACCTGCTGCTGGAAGGCGTCCCCGGCCTGGCGAAGACGCTGCTGGTGAAGACGGTGGCGCAGGCCATGGACGGCGCATTCTCCCGCATCCAGTTCACGCCGGATCTGCTGCCCTCGGACGTGGTCGGCACCACGATCTACAACCAGAACGACCACACATTTTCCGTTAAGAAAGGGCCGGTCTTCGCGAACCTGGTCCTCGCCGACGAGATCAACCGCGCGCCCTCGAAAGTGCAGAGCGCGCTGCTGGAGTGCATGCAGGAACGCCAGGCGACCATCTCCGGGGAGACCATCCCCATGCCGTCGCCGTTCCTGGTCCTCGCCACGCAGAACCCGATCGAGCAGGAAGGCACGTACCCGCTGCCGGAAGCCCAGGTCGACCGCTTCATGTTCAAACTGAAAGTGGACTATCCGACCCGCGAGGCGGAACGCTCCGTGATCGACCGCATGGCGCACCCGGAAACGAGCCTGCGCGCGATGGCCGTGGCGAAGCTCTCCGACATCGAAAACGCCCGCGAATGGGTCGACAAGGTCTACATGGATGAAAAGATCCTCGAATACATCCTTGACATCGTGATCGCGACACGTCCGAAGCACCACGTCGAGCTTTCCAGCCGCCAGAACGGCGTGAAGCTGGGCGACCTCGCCGAGCTGGTGCAGTTCGGCGCATCCCCGCGTGCCGGCATCGCGCTGGCCCTGGCGGCAAAGGGCGCCGCGTTCCTCGAAGGACGCGCGTATGTGATCCCGCAGGACGTGAAGGCGCTCGCGCCGGACGTGCTCCGCCACCGCCTGATCCTCAGTTACGAGGCCGAGGCGGAAGGGCTCGACGCCGACAGCATCATCGAACGCATCCTGAACGAACTCCGCACGCCGTAGTCCGTGTCCGCCCCGTACGTTCATCCGTCGCAGATTCCCAGTAATTCAGCGAGGTTCACCCCATGTTGACCAGAGACCTGCTCGCCAGGATCCGGAAGATCGAGATCAAAACACGCAAAGTCGTCGAAGAGATGACCGGCGGCGCATACCGCAGCGTGTACCGCGGACGCGGCATCGAGTTCAGCGAGGTCCGCACGTACACCGAGGGCGACGACGTCCGCGACATCGACTGGAACGTCACCGCCCGCACGGGCGTGGCGCACATCAAGAAATATGTCGAGGAACGCGAGCTGACCGTAATCATCGCGGTCGACATCTCGTCCTCCACACTTTTCGGATCCGCCGAGGACGACAAGCGCGACAAAATGGCGGAGACCGCCGCGCTCCTCGCGTTCAGCGCTATCCGCAACAACGACAAGGTCGGGTTGCTGCTCTTCTCCGACCGCGTGGAATCCTACATCCCGCCGCGTTCGGGGCGCGCTCACGTAATGCGAGTGATCCGCGACCTGGTGGCGACGCATCCGCGCGGACGCGGCACGAACATCGCCGCCGCGCTCGAATCGCTCAGCCGTACGCTGAAAAAGAAGACCGTGATCTTCCTTATCAGCGACTTCATGGATGAAAGCGATTTCTGGAAGCCGCTGCGGATCCTGAACCGCAGGCACGACCTGGCGGCGATCCGCGTGGTGGACTCGCTGGAGACCGCCCTGCCGTCCGCCGCCGCGCTCGAGCTTGAGGACGCCGAAACCGGCGCGACCTTCGCGTTTCCCGGCAGCAAAATGGCCGCCGCACGCTACGCTGCTGCGCAGGAGTTGTTCGACCGCCAGCTGGCGGAGAACTGCCGCCAGGCGAAAGTCGACCTGATCGAACTGCCTTGCACGGGCGACATCGTAAAACCGCTTATGGGGTTCTTCCAGAAGCGCGGCAAACGAAAAACCAGAGGCTGACCACCTGCTATGAAGTCGAATTTGATTGAAAAGACCTGGTTCCGGATGCTCCCGTTCATCCTCGGCGGCATCCTGCTGATCCTGATCGCCGCCGGCGCCGCGGTCGCAGTCCGCTGGCACATGTCCGTGAAGGAGGCCGCCGATCCGGTTCTGCTCGGTGAACCTGTCTACGAACTCCCGGACAAGGAACCGACCATCGGAACGCATTTCAACGCGATTGTGAAATACCGCCTGCCGTGGTCCGACTCGTTCAAGCTCGCGGCGGCCGAACCGGGCAAGAACCTTCAGCTGACCTCGGACCCGGCGTTCCACCGTTCGCGCATCCGCTGGGGATACTCCGACTGGACGCTCGTGATCCCGCTTCAGGCGTATCGCTGCGGGGAATCCGGGGGAGGATCGATCCTGGCCGAGTTTTTCGCAGGCAAGAGCATCGAGACGCCCCTGCCCGAACTGAAGATCGCCGACCTGGTGCTGCCGCTGGACGACAACGGCACCGATCTTTCGCTGGCGCCGCGCATCGACGTGCGCGACAAAACGATGTCCTGGCTGATCGCAGCCCTCGTCGCTGTCGCTGTCATTCTCGTTTCGTTGGCCGTCTGGGCGCTTCTGGCGCACAAAAAGCGCGAAGCCGCCAAACACATCAAGACCGCCTGGGAACATGCCCTGGAGGCCATCCGCGCGCTTCGCGAACAGGTCCGGGGCGGCGCGTCCTCACCCGAACTCGCCATCGCCGGGCTCACCGACGTCGTCCGGCATTATCTTGAGGCCCGGTTCCATCTGCGCGCCGAACGACAGACCACGGCGGAATTTCTGGCGGACCTGGAACGCAGCGACAAGCTGCTGGAGGATAAGGACCGCAAGTTCCTGCGTTCGTTCCTGGCGTCCGCCGACATGGTGAAATTCGCCCGCCTGCCCGCCGATCCGCACCTTTTCGAACAGGCATCCGAGAAGGCGGAGGAACTTGTCTCCGGCACGATCCCGCAGGAAGACGACGGCCTGCCTGCCAAAGGAGGTGCCCGCAAATGAAACTCGAATATCCCTGGCTGCTTCTGCTGTTCATCCCGTACGCCGCTGTCCTGTATTTCGCCTGGACGCTCCACGCGCCGTCGATCCGGGTCCCCGGCCTGGCGCCTTTCCGGCGCGCCGCAGGCAAAAAAGGCCGCCGCGTGAACTGGCGCAAGCTGATCCCGTTCGTGCTTTTCGCGCTCGGCGGCGCTGCCATGATCGTCGCGCTGGCCCAGCCCCGCGAGGGAATCGAAGAGATCAGGTCGAAGGCCGACGGCATCGACATCATGATCGCGTTCGACCTGTCGCCCAGCATGGAGGCGTACGACCCGCCCGCGCGGAACCTCACCGACACGCAGATCATCAACATGATCCAGCGCGGCACGCTCAAGAACCGCGTCGAAACCGCGAAGGACGAGATCGCCCGATTCATCGAGGAACGCCCGAACGACCGCATCGGTCTCATCGCTTTCGCAAGCCTGCCCTATGTGCTGTGCCCGCCTACGCTCGACCATGCGTTCCTGCTGGCAAATCTGGAACGCCTTTCCGCCAGGCAGATCGGTGACGGAACCGGCATCGCGGCTCCGATCGCCAGCGCGGTGAAACGGCTGAAGAATTCCGATGCGAAAAGCCGCATCCTGGTACTGTTCACCGACGGCTCGAACACGGTCAACGGCCAGATCTCGCCGCGCGACGCCGGCAAGCTTGCCGACACGTTCGACATCACCATCTACACGGTCGGCATCGGGTCCCGTTTCGCCAGGCTTCCCGTTCAGAGCCTCCTCGGCGGCGTCATCCTCCAGAACTATCCGGATGAATTCGACGAGCCGCTGCTGCGCGAGCTCGCGGACATGACCGGCGGGCGTTACTACCGCGCCGCCGACGCCAAGGGCATGGCACAGGCCATGGACGAGATCAACAAGCTGGAAAAAACAAGCGTGGAACAGCCCGTCGTGGTCAACTGGCGCGAACTCTACCCGTATTTCTGCTGGTTCGGGCTCGGCGTCATCCTGCTCGGGTTCTGCCTGCGCCAGACAGTCTGCCTGCGGCTGCCCTGAAGAAGCTGAGCCTCCACTGCGGAAGTGCCGGGCTGTGCTCCGGCACGAAAACATCATCCCAGGCTTTTTTTCCGATATGCGGAGCTAAAGCTCCGTGCCTTTTCCTATTAATAAAAGCATATTTTCTTTTTTGTTTTGCGCTTGACATTCGCGGGGACTGTCGCTATATTAATAGAATAAGGCAAAACAACCCTGCCGGGAACGGAGCGGAATACGGAATGACCGCGCGAATTCCCGGCATTTCCCGGAGCATACAGCATGAGCAAACAACTGGTTATTGTGGAATCCCCTGCGAAAGCGCGCACCATCGGACGCATCCTGCCGCCCGAATACATCATCAAAGCCTCGATGGGCCACATCCGCGACCTGCCCGAGAATTCGTTCGGCGTGGACATCGAACACAACTTCTCACCTCAGTACGAGGAAAGCAAGGCGCGCGGCCACAATCTCGGCGAACTTAAGACCGCCGCGAAAAACGCGATCGACATCTATCTGGCATCGGACCCTGACCGTGAAGGGGAAGCCATCGCGTGGCATCTGCAGGAGGTCCTGCGCAAGATCAACAAGAAGGCGCACTTCCACCGCGTATCCTTCCATGAGATCACCCGCAGCGCCATCACACGCGCATTCCAGGCGCCCGGCGAGATCGACATGAACCGCGTGGACGCCCAGCAGGCACGCCGTGTGCTCGACCGCATCGTCGGCTACCAGATCAGCCCGCTGCTGTGGTCCCGCATCGAACGCGGCATCAGTGCCGGGCGCGTGCAGTCCGTGGCGCTCCGCCTGGTCTGCGAACGCGAACGTGAGATCCTGGCATTCATCCCGAAAGAATACTGGATCTTCGAGGCGCTTTTCCATCCGGAGGCCGCACCGGGACGCTCCTTCCGTGCAAAGCTTGCGAAAGTCGACGGCAAGAACGCCGACGTGGCCGACAAGGAACAGGCAGAAGCTCTCCGCAAGCTCATCGACGATGCATCCGCCTGGCGCATCGCCGACCTGGAGACTTCTCCCCGCCGCAAGTTCGCTCCGCCGCCATTCATCACCAGTACGCTTCAGCAGGCCGCCAGCTCCGCCATGGGGTTCACCGCGAACCAGACCATGCAGACCGCCCAGCAGCTTTATGAAGGCATCACGCTCGATGTCGGCCCCGTCGGCCTCATCACCTACATGAGAACCGACGCGGTGAATATCGCCATCGAGGCGCAGGCCGCGTGCCGCGACTACATCGCCCGCACGTACGGCGCGGACTATGTCCCGCAAAAACCCAACATCTACAAGACCAAGGCAAACGCCCAGGCTGCGCACGAGGCGATCCGCCCCACCGACGTCAACCTGACCCCGGACAAACTCCGTCCTTTCCTGAATCCGGCCCAGCTGAAACTCTACACGCTGATCTGGCGCCGTTTTGTGGCCTGCCAGATGAATCCCGCCCTGCTCGAGACCACCACCGTCACCGTGGAAAACACCGCACCCGCGGCGCACGTCTTCTCGTTCCGTTCGTTCGCGACCGTGACGAAATTCCCCGGATTCCTTGCCGTCTACAACATCAAGGACGAAACCCATACGCCCGAAGACGACCAGGACGAGACCGCGCCCGATCCCGAACTCCTCGGCATGCTCCGCACCGGCACGGGCTGTGAACTCGCCGGATGCAAACCCGAACAGAAATTCACCGAGCCGGCTCCGCGTTACTCCGAAGCTACGCTCATCAAGGAACTCGAATCCAACGGCATCGGCCGTCCGTCCACGTACGCCACGATCGTAAACACCATCCAGGTCCGCAAGTACGTGAACCGCGAAAAAGGCAAGCTCATCCCGACTGAACTCGGATTCCGCGTGAACGACTATCTCGTGAAGTCGCTCCCCGAACTTTTCCAGGTCGGTTTCACCGCCGACATGGAAAAGAAGCTCGACAACGTCGAGGACGGTGAAGTCGAATGGACCGCCATGCTCCGCGACTTCTACGGCGTCTTCTCCGAATGGCTCAAGGAGGCGAAGTTCGCCGACGCGCCGGACGACGGCAAGGCCGCTGCCCTCATCGGCATCCTCGCCGGATTCCAGGGCTGGGAAAAGCCGGTCGCACAGCCCGGCACCAAGCGTCCCTTCAACGAAAAGACCTTCTTCAACTCGGTCGTCACCAAGAAGCAGTCCGGCGTCCCGGTCACGGTCAAACAGTGGAATGCGCTCCTCTCCATCGCGGCAAAATACCGCGGCAGGCTCCCCGGCCTGGAGGAGGCCGCGGCGAAATACGGATTCACCGGCGAACTCGATGAAGCCCAGGAGAAGCTGAACGCCCATCTGCAGGCGATCCGGGAACGTCAGGCCGAACAGGTCGAAGCGCCGAAGTTCGAGGCCGACCCGCGTCTGGAAGCAGTGTTCCAGGCGGCGGAAAAGGTCAAGTGGAACAAGGCCGAACGCATCCGCGGCCGCGTGTACGACGATGCGGCATTCGTGGAGTCTCTCCGCAAGCAGTACAAGGCAGGCAAGACACTCAGCGCCAAACAGATCGCCGCGCTCCTCCGCGTCATCCGCAAATATCCCGGACAGTTCCCCGAAGGCGAACTCACGGCTTCGACACCCGCACCCGAGCAGAACCCCGCCGCAAAGGCCCAGATCGACGCCCTGCTGAACGCGTTCAAGTCGTTTGAGAGCTGGAACGAGCCCACGGTCCGTCGCGGACGCACATTCAGCGACCGGGATTTCATCGCCTCGCTCGCCAAGCAGCATGCTTCCGGCAAAGTCCTCAGCGAAAAACAGGTCGCCGCTCTGGAACGCATGGCTGCCAAGTACAATCTGAAACCGGTATGACCTGCATCGGCCGCACCAGAAGAATCGTTCTCTTTTGGGTGGCCGCGGCCCTGATCGCCGCCCTGGAGGCCGTTTTGACCGCGAACTGGCTGGTCGGAAAATCCTCCCTGCGCATCTATTCTTCCGTGAACGACATCCCGGCCCGCGAGGTCGGGATGGTTCTCGGCGCTCCGCTCTATTCCGGCAACCGTCCCAACCCCGTGCTTGCGGGACGGCTTCGGGCGGCGGCGGAACTCTATCATGCGGGCAAGGTTCAGACCTTGGTCGTATCCGGCGCGAATTATCCCGAAAAGTTTTACAACGAAATCGACGCCATGACCCGGGGACTGATCGCGCTGGGCGTCCCGGGGAATGCCATCGTCAGCGACGGAAAAGGTCTTCGCACGCTCGATTCGATTCTGCGTATGCACGATGTCTTCGGTTACGACGACTTCATCACGATTTCCCAGCGGGACCACTGCGAACGCGCCCTTTATCTGGCGGATCATCACGGGATTGCCACCATCGGGTTCGAGGCGGGGGTCCCCCCGCTGGAACTCTTGTATCTGGACGAATGGCTCGGATCCGCGATCCGCGCGCCTCTCTCAAACGTGAAAGCAATCCTGGACATCGCAACCGGCCGTCGTGCGAAATACCCGACCGAACGGTGATTTCCCAACAAACGGACAAGGAGAAAAACATGAAATCTGTTTCCGATACGGTACTGATCCTGGCCGCGGGCGGTGCGTCCACCCGGTTCGGCGGAGGTTCCAAGCTTTTCGCGGAGCTCGACGGCATCCCGGTCTTCCTTCACGCTGTCCGCACTGCGGCGTCCGTGCTGATCCCCGGCTCCATCATCCTGTCCGTTCCGGCGGACGCCGAAGAGGATTTCCGTGCCGCCGCGGAAAAGCATCTCCCCGACGTACCGCTTCATTTCACGCACGGCGGCGCGACCCGCACGCTGTCCGTACTGAACGCACTCGAGGCAGTGGCGACACTCGGCGAATCGAGGTTCCTGCTTGCCGCGGTCCACGACGCCGGACGCCCAATGCTCACGCCGGAACTTCTGCTGGCCTGTCTGGACGCCGCGCGGACGCATGGCGGCGCCATGGCGTGCCGCAAGGTCGCCGAAACGGTGAAACGCATTACCCCGGACGGATTCCTCGGCGAAACCGTCCCGCGCGACGGGCTCCGCACGGCGGAAACGCCGCAGGTGTTTCATTTCGAACCGCTTCTGAACGCCTACCGCCGCGCCGTCGCGTCGGATGAAACGTTCACCGATGATGCACAGGTCATGGAGCGCTTCGCCCCGGTTCGTGTGTTCCCGGTCGAACACGATTTCCCGAATCCGAAGATCACATACCGTCCCGATCTGGAGCTCTGCCGCACGCTCCTGAAACTCCGCGAAGAAGGAGCCGGTTCGTGAGCAAGGCCAAGCCATCTCCCGCCGACGGTCCATCTCCTGCGGGAAATCCACCAGTCGGGGCGGACTCGAAGCGCATCAACGTCAAATTCGAACTGGTCCTCCTGGGGATTGTCGTCGTTTCCGTCCTGCTGCGGATCTGGATGTCCGTTCAGGTCGTAGCGACCGACCCGTTCGCCTTCGATCCGCCGGAGGTGACGGATATGGCGACCTACCACGAGCTGTCCCGTTCCATTCTCCACGGCCACAAGCCTGCGGAGTACGTCTATCAGCCGTTCTACTATGCGGTATTTCTCCCGTTCGTGAAGACGCTGTTCCACTCCGAATATCTTGGTGTGGCCATCGCGCAGTCGCTGTGCGCGGGCGTCGTGATCTGGTGTGCGGGCATGATCGGCGCGATGCTGCGCTCGTTCTTCGCCGGACTGTTTGCCGCGCTCCTCTGCGCCTTCTCCACGATGCTGTTCTTCTATGTGCCGTACGCGCTGATCGAGATCCAGCAGGCCATGTGGTTCGCGATGCTGCTGTATTTCACGCTGCGGGCGATGCAGACCGGGCGGCTGTTCTATTTCGTCATGGCTGGGGTCGAACTGGCGTTCGCGATCCTGTCGCGCGGCAACGCCTGGTGCTTCCTGCCTGCTCTCATCTTCGCTTTCATCGTCGCCCTGCGCCAGAAATGCTTTCCAACGCGCCGCAGGGCCGTTCTGACGGCGGTTCTCTGTCTGGCCGCGATCATCCTGCCCCAGCTGCCTTTCGCCGCGAAAAACACCGTCGCGACGCATTCGCTCTCCGGGCCCTCGACCGCCGGCCCCGCGGTCCTCACGCTCGGCAACAACCCGGAATCGCCTCCCGGCGGCCTTCCGATCCCGTATCCGCCGACCTACGACGAATGGATGGAGCACGAATCCGAACGTTCCATCCCGCTCAGGATATGGGACTGGTTCCGGGCGGAGCCGATGGCGTTCCTTCAGCTCCAGGCGGAGAAGTTCTTCCTGTTCTTCGATTCGCACGAGATCCCGAACAACATCCAGCTGGGCGTGAACGCGTCGGAAAGCTCCGTTTTCCGCATCTTCGGCTTCGTCCCGACCGGACTGGTCGTCATGCTGGCGCTGGCGGGGTTCTTCCTCGGCATCCCCCGGCTGAAAGACCGTCCCGGCGAGGTGTTGCTGTATTCGTTCATCTTCCTGTACGCCCTTGCCACCGTGGCGTTTTATGTGCTGGCACGGTTCCGGGTCCCGGCGTGGTCGTTCTTCGCGATCGCGGCGGGAATATTCCTCGCGGACCTTCTGACGGCGCTGGCGTCCTGGCGGAAGGACTCCAGGCATCTGTGGCTTCATGTCCTCCCGGCCCTGCTCGTGGGCGCGTATTTCGCCTACCTCTTCTATCCGAGCTACCGGTTGTGGTATGAACCTCGGCTGACGAAACTGACGCGACCGGACGGCGTGCGGCTGGAGACGGATTCGGCGCTTCTGATGCACGACAACGGGCCGAATTATCTGGACGGCTGGTCGGCGGCGAAGCTCGACGGCGGCGTGACGTTTTCCAAGACGTTTTCCGCGCGCGGCCTGGACCTCTCCAGTTACTCGAAAGCCTATGTGACGGTGACGTTTTGCACAGAACAGCCGCGCGAAATCGACGTTGTCTGCAACGGCAGACGAGAGACGGTTTCCCTTGCTCCTTACGATCTGTACCGGCTGCCGCTTATCCCGGTCCGCCTCGGGCCGTTCCCCTTTCCGCCGGACCTCACGTTCACGTTCCTGTTCCCGGGGCTCGCGCCGGACCAGGTCGGGCTGGCGGTCGATTCCCAGCGCGACTACGGACGAACGACCTACCGCGGCGAGGTCTTCCCTGCGGAGGCTGTCATGCAGCTTGAGCTTGTGAAAGCGGACGCGCCGCCGGAAAACGGATCCGACGACGCGCCCTGAAAAGAGGAATCAGCTGGACAGGAAATCAGCGGCTCAGGCTTCCTGCTTCACGCACATCACATGGTACACGCCGTCGATGGTCTCGGCGCCCTCGGTGACATGCTCGAATCCGGGGAACTCGGCGTCCCACGTCTCCAGCTGCTTCAGGTACCTGATCTGCGGGCAGTCCGTGCCGCCGAAGACCTCGCCGGACATCAGCATCGGGATTCCGGGCGGATACGGGATCACGGAGTTCGCGCTCACGCGGCCTTCGAGCTTGTGCGACGGCACCAGTTCCACGTTTCCGGTCACGATGTGCCGGTATGCCTCGCGCGGCGTGAGCTTCTGGCGCGGCAGTTCGCCGAACGCGCGGTCGAGCATGGCTTCCGGCGTCTTTTCGCGGATGTAGCGGAACATGCGGTCGGAAAGCGTGCGGACGCCGTCTTTGCCGTAATGCTCCGGGTACGCGGCGGCGAGCTCGGGGAAGACCTCGGCAACGGGCGCGTCGGCCTCGTACAGCCGTTTGAAGTTCAGGAGCGTGTTCAGCAGTGTGCCCCATTTGCCTTTCGTGATGCCCATGGAGAAGAGGAACATGATCTGGAAATCCGTGGTGCGCGTAGGCACGATGCCCTCGCGGTACAGGTAGTACGACACGAGCGCGGCCGGGACACCGTTCTTCAGGATTGAGCCGTCGTCGCCCATGCCCGGCGCGAGGATACTGACCTTGATCGGGTCGAGCATGACCCAGTTTTCCTCCAGGCCGGAGAATCCGTGCCAGGACGCGCCGTTTTCGATGCGCCAGCAGCGCTGGTCGGTCGTGAGGAGCTCGCGCGGGGCGTCGGCGAAGGCGAAGGATCGCCCGGTCTTGAAGTCCGTGACCATGTCGGCGTTCCACGGCTTGAAGAACCAGCTGCCATCCTTTTCCGCCTGGCGGCAGATGCGGGCGAGCGCCTGCCGGAAATCGACCGCCTCCTCGATCACCTCCTGCGTGAGGGAGTGTCCGCAGCGCGCCATCATGGCCGCCGAAATATCGTTTGAGGCGCAGATGGCGTAGAGCGGGGACGTGGTGGCGTGGAGCATGTACGCCTGGTTGAAGCGGTCGAACGGAACCGGGTGACGGCCCTCTCGGACGTGGATGTAGGATGCCTGCGACAGCGCGTTCAGGAGCTTGTGCGTGGAGTGCGTGGCGAATACGGTCGCGCCCTTGTGGTCCGCCGGGTCGCCGCGCATGGCGAAGTGGTCCGCGTACATCGGGTTGAACCTGGCGTAGCCGTACCATGCCTCGTCCATGTGGATCACGTTGACGGAGTGGTTGAGCTCGGCCTCGACCTTCGCGCTGTTGTAGCACAGCCCGTCGTAAGTGCAGTTCGTGACGACCGCATAGGCGGGGCGGCCGCCCTCGGGCGCGATCGGACTCGCGGCGATCTTTTCGCGGATCGCCTCGGGCGTCATCTCCGAACGGTGGATGGGCCCGATGATGCCGTAGCGGTTGCGCGTCGGGATCATGTAGACCGGGGCGGCCCCCGTCAGGATCAGGCCCTGCTCGATGGACTTGTGGCAGTTGCGGTCGCAGACGGCAATGTCGGCATCGGTCAGCACGCCCTGGATCACGGTGCGGTTGCTGCCGGACGTGCCGACGACCACGGAATACGACCGATGCGCTCCGAACGTCCTCGCGGCGAACTCCTCGCTCTTCTCGAACGCGCCCTCGTGATCGAGCAGGGACCCGATGCTGCCGCGTTCGATGCCGGTGTCCGTGCGGAAGAGGTTTTCGCCGTAGAAATCGAAGAATTTTTTGCCTTCCGGCGACTTGGTGAAGCCGACGCCCCCCTGGTGGCCGGGCGCGGCCCAGGAGTATTCGTGGCTGCATTCGTTGTACTCCCAGATCGCCCGCATGAGCGGCGGCAGCAGGTTGGCGCGAAAGCGCTGGATGGCCGCTTCGATGCGTCCGGCGATGAACCGCGGGCTGTCCTCGAAGATCCAGACGAACTCGTTGGCGAGCGCCATGAGCGATTCGCTGAGGTTGCGGCTGGTCCCCGCGCGGTCGGCGAGCAGGAAGACCGGAACGCCCGCCTGACGTTCGCGGACATGCCGCAGGAAATCGAGCGTGCGGCGTTCGGCGGCCTGCTCGAATTCCATGTCGGTGGCGACGAGGAACGCATCGAGGTCCATGTTCGTGGCGGCGATCGGGAACGCCTCGCAGACGCTCTGCGCGATCTGCACGGCGATGTCCCGGTCGGCGAGCGCGTCGGCCAGGCGCATGACGGCGTTGTGCATGGTGCGGCTGGATTCGGAAAGGAGGTCCTCCACGATGAGGACCTGTCTGCTCTGAAGTTCGGAATTGTTCATATCGGTACCCTCCTTTTTCGACTTGGATGAATGTTGTTAAATCTTGAGCTTGCCGGTCGCCGCCAGCACGATGGCGATGATCGCGATGATGACCATAAGAATCGCGCATCCCGCCTCCACCGGCGTGAACGACGGTCTGTGCTTCGCCGCGGTATCCGTGGCATCCTCGCGGGCCTGGGAGCAGGCGCGGATGTAGACCGGGATGCCGACCACGAGGAAGCAGAACGCCATCAGCAGGTACGTAAGCCCGGCTGCATAGATCATCCAGAGCGCGTACAGCGTGCCGGCGACGCCGCAGAGCATCGCGAAGGGGCGCTTCACGGGCAGGTTGTTCGGGTATTCGTCCGTCATGCAGAGTTTCCACAGGTACGCCGTGCAGGCGAGGTACGGCGGCAGGATCATCACGGATGTGATCGAGAGCATCGTGTTCCACGCGTTGTTCTCGAAGTAGACGAAGATCATGGTGAGCTGCATGAGGCCGCTGGTGACCCAGAGCGAAGCGGACGGGCTTTCATGCTCGTTTGTGTGCTTGAAGAACCGCGGGAACGTGCCGTCGAGTGCGGCGGCGTACGGGATCTGCGCGATCATGATCGTGAACGCCAGCCAGCTCGTCATCAGCGCGATGATCACGCCCAGGTTCATCACCCAGCCGCCCCACGAGCCCACGACCTTCGTCAGGATCGGGGCGGTCGACGGGTTCTCCAGCGCGGCGAGGTGTCCCTGCGACATGTAGCCGAACGGCAACATGGAAAGCAGGAAATAGATCGCGAGGCAGGCGAAGAAGCCGAGGACGGTCGCCTTTCCGACGTCGCTCTGGCTCTTCGCGCGCCCGGAGATCACCACGGCACCCTCGATGCCAATGAACGCCCACAGCGTGACCAGCATCGTTGATTTGATCTGGGGCAGGATGCCGCCCAGCGGCTTGTCCGCCAGCGCTTTCGAGAATGCGTGCCCCCAGAAGTCGAACTTGAACGTGTCGAACCGGAAGACGAACAGCATTACGACGATGAACAGAATGATCGGGACGAGCTTGCAGATCGTGCCGACCACGTTCAGGAACGCCGCCTGCTTCACGCCGCGCAGCACGAGGTAGTTCATGAGCCAGATCACGCAGGAGCCGCCGATGATCGACGGGATGTTGTTGCCGTGCGTGAACGTGCCCGGAAAGAAGTAGTTGAGCGCATCCATCAGCAGCACGGCGTACGCCACGTTCCCGAAGACGTTGCACAGCCAGTAGCACCACGCCATCTGGAACCCGGCGAACCTGCCGAATCCGAGGCGGGCGTAGGCGTAGATGCCCGCGGTGGCGTCCGGACGCGCGTCGGCCAGGATCCGGAATGTGTTGGCCAGGAAAAAGATGCCGACGCCGGTGATGATCCACGCGATCAGCACGGCTCCGGCCCCCGCCCCCTGCGACATGTTCTGCGGCAGGCTGAAGATGCCGCCTCCGACCATGGCGCTGACGACCAGCGCCGCCAGCATCATCACGCCAAGTTTCTTTGATTGTTCCCCCATGAGATACCCTCCCGTATGATTGTTTTTCTAAGCCGGGAAAGGGCATGCGGACGCGTTCGAATGCGGACGCCCCCTCCCCGGATGTCCGTTTACGAAATACAATAGCACGCCGGGGCTGGAAGTCAAATGCGGGAACAATTCGCCGGAAGCGGAAAAAAAGGCCGGAATGACGGGAAAAAACGCTTGCTTTTTGGCGAAGATGATGTATAATATTCCGCAGAAAATCAAGCACCCTGTTTTTTTCAAAAAATCATCCCAATCCCCCTTCTTCACGCCGCCATGCTCTATTACCTCGTCTCCCTCGTTCCCGACTTCGAAAAGACCCCCCTCCGCCTGTTCAACTACTTCACCTTCCGCGCCGCCGCCGCGCTCGTCACTGCCACCCTGCTGGGCATCCTGCTCGGCCCGCTGACCGTGCGCCTGCTGAAGAAAGCCGTTGCGCCGCCGCGCCTGGAGGGAATCGTGGATGAGCAGTTCGTGGACCACTCGAAGGACAAGACCCCGAGCATGGGCGGACTGCTGGTGGTGACGAGCATCATCTTGGCGACTCTTCTGTGGGGCGATCTGACGAACCACCTGCTCCTGCTCTTCCTGTGCACGCTTGCGGCGTTCTCCGCCATCGGGTTCATCGACGACTTCACGAAGATCAAAAGCAAGAAGGACGGCGTGTCCGCCAAGTACAAGCTCGTGTGCCAGTTCGCCGTCTCCATCATGGCGATCCTGGTCTATTCCCACCTCACACCCGAGATCGCGAAGACGTTCTGCCAGCTCTATGTGCCGTTCGTGAAGGACCCCGTCTGGATCATGCCCTACCCCGTGGCGGTCGCTTTTGCCGTGTTCGTGCTGGTCGGCACGTCCAACGCCGTGAACCTGACGGACGGAAAGGACGGCCTCGCGACGGGCTGCACGATCTGGTGTATGATGACGTACGCGCTGATCGCGTATTTGTGCACGAACTCGATCTTCGCCTCGCACCTGGACCTGCCGTTCATCCGCAACGGCGCCGAAATCGTCGTGTTCGCGGCCGCGATCATCGGGGCGTGCGTCGGGTTCCTGTGGCACAACTGCAAGCCCGCGTCCATGTTCATGGGCGACACCGGCAGCCTCGCGCTCGGCGGCATCATCGGGTTCATCT
>Ga0310786_10001149_pt1 | contig 42583 bp, 65 predicted proteins | sample AusTroGonzalo_MG_FD_203881 | JGI IMG/M metagenome (GOLD analysis project Ga0310786, IMG submission 203881) | Bovine rumen microbial communities from tropical cattle in Woodstock, Queensland, Australia - Gonzalo_03 (v2) (version 2) | ecosystem: Host-associated > Mammals > Digestive system >...
TCTTCCTCCTGGATCTCGTAGCCGAGGGCCTTGATTTTGACAATGACCTTCAGCTTCTCGGCCGGTGAGACTTTCAGGGCCAGCTTGGTCTTCCACTCGCCCTTCTGGGCGGCCTCGAGGCATTTGGCGACGACGGCGTCGACTGTCTTGGCGATCTTCTCCTCGCTAACGGATTCGACGGTCTTGGTTGCGATCATGTCTGCTGTCATGTTTTTATTCTCCTTTACATGAATAGATTCACTGTTTTCCGTGGCGGGCGCGTGGCCCGCACAGTTTTCCGCTTCATCGATGAAGTAGATGACCGGATGTTCCTGGCGGCGGCGTTCCACCGCGTTGCGGTGCTTGGGGAGGAACGTCCCGAATTTCAGAAGGAGGGAGTAGGAGAGCTCGGGGAAGAGGTTGTCCCAGACGACCGATTCGGGCCGCCCGAATTCGAACCTGCGCTTGTCGGTCTCTTCGAGGGACTCGAAGCCGTGCTTCCTGCACAGGTCTTCTATCTCCTTCATTATCTGGCCCCTCCAGGTGTATGACTTGTGGTTGGCGGCGAGGCTCGTCGTCGTCCTGCCGAAATAGATGATCAGGTATCTCTTCATTTAGCTCTCCAGGCAGGTCTTGATGATGTGGTCGAGGTCGTCCATGACCTCGCCTTCCATGTTTTCCCAGCACCACTCGGGATAGTGGATGATTTTCCGGACAGCTCCGTCCTTTACGACCGAGAGACACATGATGTCTCCGCGCCTTTCGAATTTGCAGGTGATCTTCGGGGTGGAGAAAGTCAGACGGAGGTCCTCCGGGAACCTTCTGGGTTCTTCCTTCCAGCCGCGGAAGACCAGGGACTCGCGGAGCTTCTCGGCGAGAATGTCCTTTCTTTCAGGCTTTACAGGAGTGATCTCGTCGATCTTGTAGTCGGTAAAGGTCGGGCCAAAACGCTCCGCCTCTCCCAGGTGCTTCATAGCTGTGTTGTTCTGCAGATCCTCTTCCTTGTCGGAATCGTATCTGACCTTCAGCTGGCGTGTGTCGGTCTGGGTTATTGTCGCTTCGTATCTCATTTTCGTTCGGGTTCCTCAATTAATCCGGCATTCCGGCAATCGGCCCGTCCAGGCCCCTGACGAATTCACCGTAGGAATCATCGACCTGCTCGGCGCATCTGTTGATTGCCGCCGCAAGGGACGGCTTCCACAGCTCCTGCTTCCACAGAAGCGTCGACCAGGAATCCTTGCTTCCCTTGGGGAACCAGGTCAGGACAAGCAGGTGCCCTCCATACTCCTCGGCTTTCTCGTACGTCAGCTGAGCGGATCCTCTCTCGGTTTTCTTGTGGACCATACGGAGAAGGAAGTCCTTCTCGTCGCAGAAGCTTCTCCAGCCGAGCTTCTCGAGCTCATCCATCACGGCGCTTCCGGAAGAGATGTTGATCGGATCATCCAAAGCCTCGGCTTCGGCGGTGATGTTGTGCCTTACGACATGGGCCTCGCCCTAGTTCTCTCTGCAGCTGCGGGCTTTTTCTTGGGCCTCGTTCTTTGTCTCGGCTTCGATTTTCGTGAAATAGTTCGTTTCAAGAACTTCAGTGATTCTTACCAGATAATGTCTCATAAGACAAACTCCATATGTTTTTGATGATAGCGTCGGATGCGACGGAAATTCAAGCATTGTGCTGGATTTGCGTCATTTGGCTCAGAGAAAGCAGACGAGTATGTCGAACCCGGGCAGCTCGTCGCGGATGATCAGCCTGACCACGGGCCAGCTGAGCGAGTCCAGACCGCATCCGATGCGCGGCATGACCAGTCTCGTTATGCCCGAATCGAGGCAGACCTTCCTCAGATCCACCAGGGCGGCCCTCAGGTCTTCGTACGTCGGCTTGTCCCAGGACGACTTCTTGGTGACGAGGTTCATCATCCCGTTGACGTACTGACAGGAGGGCCAGGGCAGGAGTTCCCTGCCCGGAAAGGCCTTGTAGAGGTTGTATTTTCTCGCCATGGGAAGGGCGATGCCCTTTCCCATCCTGTGGTCCGCCGCGATGCAGTGCACCGGCGTCCTGCTTCCGATGTTCTCGAAGAGGTCTCCCTTCATTTCCTTGATGTTGTCCATCTGCTCTTCAACCTTTCCCACGCCTCTGCGGGGGTGCCGTTTATTTCCTCCTCTCCGGAGAACACGAAGCGCCTCGTGCTGTTGTCCGCTACCGATAGTGTCATCTTATCGGAATCGACCACCAGTAGTGCCGAGACCTCGGCGTTTCCGAGCATCGCCATGCCGATGTCGTCTTTGTCGAGGGCGACTGTCCAGCCGTCCCTGTCCAGCAGCGCGGACAACACGTAGTCAGAGCGGTTCTCGACGCTGATCCCCGTGACGGTGTATCCGTCCATCCTCAGGTGTCTGGCCATGGCCTCGGCGGCCTGGCGCTCTACCATTTTTTCACTCTCGTCCGATTCGAGGACGAAGGTCTTGGAGACATGGGCCCTGACCACTATGTTGTGTCTTGTCATCTGGAGAATTCCTCCAACGCCCTGTCGAAGGGGTGTTTCTTGATGAGATCCAGCCATCCGGCCTGGGCTTCCTGGTCGGTCCTTCCTTTTTTGTCGGTCCAGTTCGCGCAGAGGGCGTTGCTGTCGCGGATGGCGACATATCCTAAGCTCTCGGGCTCGATGCATGCGAAGAGATTCGGCGAGACCGTCCGCGTCCCCGAGAAGAAGGTCCTTCTGTAGTGGGCGCAGGTCTTGCAGTTCAGAAACCCGTGGTTCTTCTTGAATTCCCAGAGTTTGATCTGTTCTTCATTGGCGTGCTCCAAGCCGTCCGTGGCGTAGACCGTGTGCAGCGATCCGCCGAGGAATACGACTTCTGTCTTCTCCGCTCCGGCCTCGTTCCAGACCTTGGGGTCCGAGAGGACCTCGAAGACCTCGCCCTTGCGGCTTTCGGATTCGAAGTACTTGTCAGTGAGGACGACCTTGTCGCCTTTCTTGAATTCAGCCACCGAGTGCCTCCTTCTGGTTTTCCTGCAGTCTTTTCGCAAGACGGCCGGAGAGATAGATCCTGAGGCTTTCCTCGGTCTCGAGGACCGTGTCCACCTGCTGCTGCGTGAAGGTCTTCTCATCCCCGAAGGGGAGATCGGCGTTCTCGAAGAGATAGTCGAACTCGGCCTTGCGGTCCGTTATCAGACCGATGTCGCCGAGGTTGCTGAGGATGATCCTCGGCTGGTCCGAGAAGGAGATCGTCAGCTTCCCGTAGGCGGCCCTGACGGCGCGGACGAAATTCAGCACCGATTTCCTTGCAAGGGAGACGATGATGTTGTTCCACGCCGGGCCCTTATTGTTTTTGTATGCGAGGATGGCCAGGTCGTGCATCCCGACGGCCACTTCCGACCAAAGGAGGGCCTCTTTGCCCATCTTCCTCGTTTTCTCAAGCTTGTCTCTGTTGATGTTCATCGCTGTTTCTCCTATGAAATGAATGCTTCGTGGCGGTATCCGCCGTACAGTCCATTGGTGTCCTCATCCACCTTCCGTGTCCGGAAGCGGCACGCCGTTTTCAGGTCTTCCGTGCAAGGTATTTCCTCTTCGGCCAAGACGTGTTTCCGGGCCTTTTCCTCTGCATCAAACAGAGTCTCCGCGAGTACGGGCACCATGACCGTCTTCGATACGGTCACCGGCACGAGCCAGTGGCGGATCTTTCCGATCCCGAAGTGCGCGGCCAGTGTCTTGGCCATGGCCTCTGCGGCCTCGTCCTCCTGCTCCTTTGTGAGCGGAGTCTGGTTGAGGCTGTTCCAGTCTTCCTGCAACCCGTCCCTGATGGCGAACGATATTGTCTCCAGTTCGCCGCGGCACAGTTCCTTGAGTTCTGAGTAGGAGAGGTTGTGGCCGTATTCGATTTCCGCATCGGCGATTGCCTCGCCGAAATAGTCGGAGAATGTCCAATACCTTTTGCCGTCGACCTCGAGATGCCATTCGTAGTGTCCGGGTGTGAATCTGATACCCATCAGCGCTCCTTTGTGACCTCTTCCATGGACTGGAGGGCCTCGTAGATGTGTCCGATCTTCGCAGCCGCCGGATGGACGGCTTTCTTGATCTCTTCAATGAGCTCGCCGAGCTTTCCTTCCTCATCGAGTCTGTCGATGGGAAGGTCGTCGAAGAGCTCCCATGTCCTTTGCGACCACCTGTCGTGGACTTCCTGGTCCTCTTCGGTCCAGTCCTCCTTGTCGACGCCGGGCTCTTCTTCCCAGTCGTTGCCGTCGCACTCCTCCTTGAAGTTGGAGAGGGCGGTTCTGATCTCATCGATCTCGTACTGTGTGAGTGCGGTTACGTCCATTTCCGCGGGTTTTGTGATAGTTATCTGTTTCATGTCGGTCTCCTTCACCTGGACCGTGGCGGGCGCGTGGCCCGCACAGTTGTGGCCCGGGTCTGTGGGAAACAGCGAAAAAAGGGCTTTATGCCCTTTCGAGGAACGGGAACTTCTCAAGAAGCTCCTCTTCTGTTTTCTTCGCCTCTTCGTCGGAGAAGGGGACGTAGTCCGGCTCGGGCGAGATGCTGAGCACGAGGACGTTTCCGACGATGGGGTTCCCGTGGTGCTGCACGCCGTACATCAGCGACGCGGCCTCGTTGATGGGCATGCATTTGAGCATGCCGCTCTCGTCGACGGCGAGAACCGTGTTCCTTATGCCGTAGCGCGGCTTGACGTACTCGAGACAGGATGTGTTCTGCTCCTCGAGCAGTTTCTCCGGATTGCTGCCAAACGAGCCGTCCGTCGCAACGATGGAGACTTTGTTGTCTGTGGTGATCTTGATTGCTTTCATTGGAAAAGCTCCTTTATGTTTTGTTTCCGGCGCTCTCACGGAGTGCTGTTGTCTCTGTTTTCTTACGATGCGCCATCCGGAATCCGGATCTGCATCAGTTCCTCCGCATCGGAGACGATGCCCATCTTCAGGAACCTGGGGTGTTCGAGGAAGAATTCCCTTCTGATCTTTTTCAGCTCTTCGGGGATGTCCCTTATGGCCCGCAGGGAGTCCTTCTGTATCTTCCCGCCGCTGATTTTCCCAAAGAGGTAGCGGTTAAAGGCGCCTCCGTTGATCATCGTCAGGTCGACGAGGACCTTTCCTTCCTCTATCTTCGCTTCCGCGGAGATGTTCTCGCATTCTTCCAGCGGGTTCATCCACGTCGTGGCCAGAACGTAAAGCTCTTTGCAGTCGTTCTTGTATGCCTGGTAGTGCACAGGGTGTCTTTCCCGGTCCGGCAGTGTGATGATTCTGAATTTCTTCATCTTTTCACTCCTTTCCCCAGACGAGAGCGTTGAGCATCTCGTTTGCGGTTCTTGCGTGGACGATGGCCAGGACCTGTTTCTCATCCAGGTTGCACCTGTCGGCCAGCGACTTCAGTTCCTTCTTGGCCTTCATTGATCTCAGGCCGATCTTCCTTATCTTCAGTGCGATCTGCGGCGACACCGGAGCTTTCGGAGTTTCCTTTTCCGCCGTTTCCGGGACGTTTTTGTCCGGCGCGTATTTCGTTCCCTCCAGGAGATCCGTTCCCGGGACAGTGTAGACCCAGACCTCTCCCATGGAGATGCGGAAGTCGATGTATTCGGTCTTCTTCTCAGTGAAGACGTAGATGTAGCGGCTGTGGCAGAAATGCCCCACAAGCGCTATTGCCATGACACCGGGAATCCCGTGTCCGGCCCCTTGCTGACCGTCGAGCAATGCCTGCTCGGCGTCGTGTACGGCCTTTCTGGTTGTCTTGAGGTCCGCGTTGCTGAAGATGCAGACGTTCTTCCTCGACAGGACGTCTTCCAGTTTGGGCAGGTATTGCGGACGCGGTTCGAAGAACGGCTCCGACATCTTCAGCTGGAAATCATCCTGGGCTATCCATTTGTCGCTCACGTAGCATCTGGAAAGACCGTATTTTCCAGCGACGGTCTCGACCAGATCCCTGAAGCATTCAACGACGGAATCGTACGTATCAGGCGCTTTTTCCTTCATGTTTCGTTCCCTCCTCGGAACACAATCTTGCAAAACCATACATGGAACCGGGGACATCATGTCTGGAGCATGTGTCCAGGAGGTTCCTGACGGAGTTCACGAAGTCGCCGAAATCGGCGGCGTCGGTGTATTCTTTTCCAAGCTCCGATGCGGAGTCGAGCTTCCCCTTTTCCATTTCCAGCCTCACCTGGTCCAGGTGGGTGAGATAGATCGAGATGCGGTAGCGCATGGCGCGGTTCACCGCGTAGGTCTTCTCCGGCTTTGCAGGCTTTGAGTTCGGCTGCGGGGCCTTGTAGGATCTGACCATGGAGAGGATCCTCATCATCCTCTCGTGCTCGGCTGTGTTCCCGCCGAGGTATGCCCTGACATCCGATGCGGCCTTCTCGAGTCTTGGAGCCTCCCTGTACGTGAAGCGCTTCCCGTAGAAGATCGTGGAACCACCGTAGGTCCTGAGGTCCTGCGCCGCGAGCGAGGCCTCCTCCGTAAAGGATTCGAGATCGAACTCGTCCTTTACGGAAATCGTCTTATCCCTGTTTTCCATCCTGTCCCTCCATAACGTCTTTGACCTTGATTGCGACAAGGTCGACGTGGCGGTTCGAAAACACCACAGAACCCTCCAGGCGGTCGCCGTTCTTCTTGACGGCAGCCATCGAGGTCGTGCCCTCCTCGAAGTGGCTGTACATCCTCGAGATGGTCCTTGATCTTTCGGCGATGGTCTTCTTGACCTCGTTCAGCGTCGTGCCGCCGGGCAGGAGGTGCACGCCGAGGCGGGCTTCCTTGCTCTCGAATTCGGCCAGGATCCAGTCGTGCTGCGACCAATATTCCTTTTTGTAGCCCTTGATGATGATGTCGGGGTAGTCTTTTATCATCACGCGGGTCCTGAACCCGAGCTCGGTGACATCTATGTCCTGCCTCTCGCGGGGCAGCCAGTACCAATCGGGGTCTTCGCTGTCGGTGCTTTCCAGGACTTCTTGCAGACCGTCCTTGGCTATCTGCAGCATCATGCCGATACCGTCGGAAGTTAAAGGAAGCGCCTTCAGCTGAATCTCTTCTTCGGCGCATCCCTTGGCGATGAGCCAGAAAGGTGTTCTTCTCATTTCGGCCTCCTCAGAGGGAGAACGTTCCGGATCCGGGGATCCTGACGTCGCGGGTGTAGATCAGCTTGGAGAAGGCCCTGCCGAGCTCCAGGTGCTCCTGATAGTCCTCGGTGTTTCCCCATGCTTCCATGTCGCCGAGCTTGCGTTTGTGCACGAGTTCCGCAAGGAACTGCTCGAGTCCCGAGATGCGGATGTCCGTCCTGCAGATGCCTTTGGCGTAGAGGTACAGGAAGCCGTCCTTTTCGTACATCTTGAAGGCGGGGAACTGGAAATCCCCTCCGGGGACGTATTCAGGAATCCGTCTGAGCCTCTCTTCGAGGATGTCCCTGTCGTAGGTGTTGTCGCATTTCGCGACGAGTTCGACTATGCAGTGTCTTGTCATTCCGGTCTCCTTTTTTCACTCCGGCCGTGGCGGGCGCGTGGCCCGCACGAAGAAAGGCAGGAATTGCTTCCCGCCTTGTGTCAGTTCGTTTTTTCGAGCATGTATTCGAATGTCGCGAAGTGTGGATCGATGGTCTTGTATCCGTCGGGGATCTTGAACGCGGTCTCCAACGTGTCTCCCGCCCAGAATCCCGCGAGAACCGAATTCCTGCCGTGGTAGTCTCCGCTTCCGCGGCCGTTGCCGCAGGCTGTGAGTATCGGAAGAGGGTGGACCGAGCCTTCCTTCATGTTCCTGATGTCTATCGCCTGCTTCTTCGAGTGGTTGAGCAGGACGCATCTGCCGAGGATGCGGTTCTCGCAGTCCGAGATGTCCCACTCCTCGTTGTTGTTGAGCCAGACCCTCTGGTAGAGTCTGGCCCAGCCCCTTCTCGTGAGGCAGAAGAAGCGGTCCTTTCCGGGCTTGCCGGGTTTCTTCCTGCGGAGGCTGTACTCTCCCACCCAGGCGACCTTGCCGGGGTTGTTCAATATTTCCCACATCACCTTGTCGACATCTCCGTTGCCGACGAGGGAGTGTTCCGTCAGTTTCGCGGCCCGGAAGCCGAAGGTCTTCAGGCTGTCCTTGCGGATCACCGCCGCCTTGTAGTATTGCGACATCTTTCAACCTCCATATATCGTTCTCGCTTTCTGCTCGCAGATGCGGCAGATTTCGGAGACGGGGAAATCGATGGGGAATATCTCGCCGTAGTGGAACGTTTGGTAGGATGTACTGCGTCCGCTGGACAATCCCAGCGCGATGGCGAGGGTCTTGCGGTCTTCGGATACATGGAACGACACGACGGCCGAGATCCGTCTGGGTCCGTATGTGTCCTCGGTCATTATCTTGCTCAGTATCGGGAATATCCCGGAGGTGTATTTCTCGACAGAAAAGCCCCTTGCCTCGAACTGCCTCTTGATCTGTTCGATGTCTTTCTCTCCGTACATCGCCGTCTCCTTTTTCATTTCATCTCTTTCACAAGGTCCTTGACCCAGGCGACCGTCCTCCAGTCCCGGACGTAATGCATCCCGTCCATGTCGAGGAACTTGCGCACGAGCTTGTCGATTTTCCGCAACTCGGTGTCGGGCGGGAGGATGTCCCCGTACTCCGTGTTGCCGTAGTGCTTTATCGAGAGCCCGATGTAGAAGCTGCCGTCCGGCTGGACATGGAAGGTGATCGTCGAGACGCGGCTGACATCGTCGGTCTGCTTGCGCATCACCATGCGCTGGTCCTTTTCCACGTTCATGCTCCGGTACCATCCGAGCACCTGAAGCCTCAGGCATATCCTTTTCATTTCCTCCGAGGCTTCTCTCGACATCTTCAGTTCTTCAGACATCTTGTTTCCCTTGTCATTTGGTGGCGATTTTCGCCACCATCGTCGGCGAGCAGAATATCCTTTCGCATCCGCGGAATGCCGAACCTCGGACAGTCTCGAGCTCGTCGTTGAGCTTGAACGCCTTCACCCCGCAGTCGGCGAAGGCCGAATCCTCGAGCATTCTCACGCTCTTCGGTATCTCGAGGTTCTCGTAGTCGAGCTTCGTGCCGCTGAAGGCGTTCTGCTCGATGATCTCGACATGGTCGAGACCGACGATTTTCCTGATCTTCCCGTTGTTGCAGAAGGCGTACCGGTAGATGGCCGTCTTGTCCTCCGGTATCTCGAGGACTTCCGGGCTGCCGGCGTTTTCCCAGTCCATGGGGTAGAGGATGTTCGAGTAGTTGCGGTAGATGAGGGGATGCAGGGGCTTGTTGTAGTTGAGCCTGACCCCATTGGGGATTACCAGCGTCTCGATGCCTTCGTCGCCGCTGTAGTTGTTGATGAACACGTTTCCGACCGGTTTCGACCCGAGCTTGTCCGGGATGATGCAGGATTTTTCCTTGGTCTTCGGGCCGCTTTTCCATATCAGGTCGTAGTGCGAGCCTTTGTCGGACACGGTCCACAGAAGCCTTGCATCCTCCACCGTCATCGCGCGGCGGCTCTTGGCGTCCTTCATCTTCTCGATCTTCTCGAGAAGCCCTTTCTTCTGGGCGTAGGCGATCAGGCACGCCCTCTCGTGCGGCTCGACACTCTCGAGTATCTCGTCGTAATTGGAGGGCTTCACGAGTCCGTTCTCGCAGAGCCACGGATGCATCGAGGCCAGCTTGTAGAGGTACTGCTTTGTGTACCTGAGGTTGGCGATCATCCAGTCGGAGAAGATCTTCTTCTGCTCGTCGGTGCCGACTTCCATGTATGCCAGAAACAGTGCGACCATCCCGGATCCGGCGAACCTGTAGGTCGTGAACGTCCTGGTCGCCTCGAACATCCCGTCGAGGACCTGTGTGCTGATCACGAGCTTTCCCGCGAGGGTTGCGTAGTCGTATTTGAAGTGTTCGCTGAATTCCGGCGAACCCCAGGAGATGCGCTCCAGCTTCCATTTGTCGGGATTCTCGAGGACGATCGACCGGACCCTCGGGTCCTTGACCACGGGATCCAGCTTCGTTTCGATCTGGGCCGCGTAGACCCGGTGGACGTACTGGATGGAACCGACCTTGGTCTGCGGGTCCTCGGGGACCGAGACCGTCAGGTCGACCGGACCCGTCACCGTATCCGGAAGCACCACTTCCGGAATGTCGTAATATTTGTCGAGTTTTAGATTCAGGGTGTATTTCATGTGTTTTCCTCTTTCACCCTGCACAGACCTCCGATGACCCCTACGGTCTCGGGGGAGCAGAATATCTTCACGCCGCTTATCGATGCGAAGGCGCCCCTTCCGCAGGAGACCAGCGTGTCGTGGATCCGGAACGACGGGATGCCGCAGTTGAGGAACGCGCCGGAATGCACCTCCCTCACGCTCTTCGGAATCTCGAGCGGCTCCCTGAAGTTCGTGGCGTCGGCGAAGGCGTCGTAGCCGATGACCTCGATGTGCTCGAGACCCTCGACCTTTTTAAGAAGGTTGTCATGAAGGAACGCGCTAGGCGCGATCGTTCTCTTGTCCTCGGGGATATGTGCGACCTCCGGATATCCGGCGCTCTTCCTGTCGAGGCTGTAGTACCAGGAGCTCCTGTTGTCGAAGGTGTTCATCTGCACTTCGTTTACGTCGTAATCGAGGACCACATCGCCTTCGAGGACGAGCGTGTCGCACTTGAGCTTTCCGAGATTGCACCTGAGGACCGGGATGTTCCCGATCTTGACCGGAATGACGACCAGATTGTTGTCCTGGTAGTGCCAGTCGGAAAGCTTGTATCCGACGATCTTCTTGTCGGCAGAGTTCCTGACGGCCTCCAGGTGCCACCTCTTTCTCCATTCGGAAAGGGGGAGGTCCGGTCTCTTGAGCATGTTCTCGCGGGCCTTGTCGATCCTCTCGCTTATCTTGTGCTCGACGCCCCAGGCGACGACGACGTCCCTGTCTTCGGGCTCGACGCTGTCGAGTATCTTCTGGTACGTGGCGGCCGTGACGTAGCCTTCGTCGCAGAGCCACTGGTGGAAGATCTTGCGTTTCCAGATGTCCTGTCTGAAGAGGTCCATGTGGGCCCTCATGAAGGCCTTGATCTCGGTCTTGAGGTTTTCCCTGTCGCTGGCGAAGATGTATTCGAAGAGCATGCAGAAGACGGAGTTCCTTCTTTCCTTCCTGTCCCCGCCGGAAGCTTCCAGCGTGTTGTCCAGCATCGGCTGCAGGCTCTCCAGTCTCAGGAGGTTGGACAGTCCCGGGATCCTGAAGTTGGCGTCGTTGTAGTTCCAGAGGTTCCAGAGCGAGAATAGCACGGTATGTTCGGCTTTGATGACCTTGAAGGTCTCATCCTGAGGGAAGCGCGAGAGGTTGTAGTTGCACAGCTCTTCCTTGCGGTCGTCCATGTTGATGATCAGCATAGTTCTTGTTCTCCTTTATTTCACCGTTCCCGTGGCGGGCGCGTGGCCCGCACGACGAGAGGCAGGAACCCTGCGGTTCCCGCCTCTGTTGACTTGTTCTGTTCAGGCCGTCTCCTTCCTGTATGCCTGGAAGTTCCCTCCGACCGAGCCGCCCTCTATGTAGAGGCTTCCCGTGGATTGTTCCGATGGCTTCGCCACCGGGATGTTGCCCTTGCAGTTGATGAGCTTCAGGTCGTCGACTTCCAGGAGGGAGCGGCTCACGTTGTTGGAGTAGCCCCTGAAGTCGCATCCGACGAACACCGCGCTGGAGAGATGCCTTCCGTCGAAAGCCGTCACGTCCACCGCCGCCCTGAAGGCCTTGATCGAGCGAAGTCTCGAGCGGACCCCTTCTTCGTCCGACCAGGCCCTGAGGCTGAAGGCGCTTGCATCGATGCGTCTCACTCCCGGGCCGAGCTCCACCTCGGACAGGGACGGACAGTTGCTGAACGCGCCGTACTCGATGTCTCCGTTGACGCGGACCTTTCTGAGCATGCGGCACTGTCCGAAGGCGTCGTCTCCCACCGAGCAGGGGATGTCGATTTCTTCGATGAGGCAGTTCTTGAAGGCGTATTTGCCGATCGAGCGGAGGGAGTCGGGGAGGACTATCCTCTTGTATTCGGCTCCCATGAACATGCTGGAGGGGACCCTCGTCACTCCCTCGGGGAGGATCAGCTCCTCGCCCAGGAGCCGGTAGATGACCGTGTTGTCTATCAGAAGTGCTCCGGGAACGGCTCTGAGCGGGCCTTCCCCGTAGGTCTCGACGACGCATTCCGGAGGAAGCATGGAAACGAAATCCAGGATGTCCCGGAACAGCTTGCTCGCCCATGTCCCGGCAGCCCTTTCGTCGGCGTCGACGATCTTCCCGAACGCGCTGTCGAACATGACCTTCCTAAGCGATTGCCAGGGTATGTCGCCGACGTCTCCGGGAGCTCTCTTCGTCGAAATTCTGCAGACCTGCTTCCCGCCGACCTCGGCCGGGACGCAGAGGGTGTCTGACGAGATGTATTGTCTCAGCGTGAGGACGACTCCGTCCTCGCTGTGGTAGACCGACCAGTCCCTCCTCATCGAAGATGTTGAGAAGGCGTCGGAGTTGCGCCTCGTCTCATTGAGTTTCTCCATCTGGGCCTGCATGCCGTGTTCCTCGTCCCACTTGAGCAGTATCGCCTTGTCTTCATCCTCGACAAGACTGTTGTAGACCTCGTCGTGGTTGAATCTGGTGACCCATCCCCGGTCGAGACCGTACTGCAGGACTCCCTTGACGTCCAGAAGACCCATGAAGTCGCTCTTGGTCATCAGGTATGCGAGTGACGGCTGCGCCCTGATCAGGCGGATTCTTCCCTGTGCGCCCGCTCCGGTGTAGAAGGTCTTCACGAAGAACTCGGAGGCAACGAATGTTCCGTCGGCCATTTTGTCAGCGATAGCCTCTATCACCGATTTGCTGGCGAAGCTCTTCTTTTTGGACAATCCGGCGAACTTCATGATCTCCTTTTCCGTCAGGTACGGGAAGAGTTGCGCCTGAGAGCAGGACATGTAGTATTCAGAGTCCTCGAAGAACTCGAGGGTCTTCATGTTCGGATAGGCTTCAAGGAAGTACTTGAGCTCGATCCAGGTCCAGGGCCTGCTCATCCTGACGTTCTCTTCCATGCTCGGCTGCGTGTCCAGGCCCTGGACGCCGTTTGCGTCGAGCATAATCCTCAGCCTGAGCATCAGAGGCTCGTTCAGCATCCTTCTGAAGGCCTGCTCGCTTCTGAAGAACCCTTCGTTGAGAGCTTTCGCCGGAATCTGCCATGCGTCGTAGTCGAGATGCTTGAAACTGTCGCTGTCGAACAGGAACCTCATGGCCCTGCGCAGGTTTCTCTCGTCCAGAAACGGTACGATTTCCGGAACGAGGATGTTGAAGCTCTCGCTATACGGCGTGAAGGCCACTATCTTCATTCCCCTGTCAAGGAGCTTCTTTATCTCCTTGCCCGTATCGCTGTGGACATGTCCGGTCCATTCGCCGTTTCCGTAGTGGTACATTATGAAATCTCCTCTGTTTCCTTTTTGACCGATGCAAACAGTCGCTCGATCGCATCCGCGTCGTGCTGCATCCTTCTGTTCTGCTCCTGCGCGAGGAGTTTCCTGATCCCCTTCGTGTTGTCGAGCAGCCTCTTCATCTGCCAGGGGGTGCAATCATGCTCCCCCTCCCAGTCCCAGTTGGCTATGTTCCCCGTCTCGGGGTTCCAGAACACCGAGACCTCGGTTCCCGGAACCGTTATCCGGTAGGTGTTGTGGTCGCGTTTCTTCGAGGTGTAGACGATGTATTCCCGGCACCAGGAGACAAGCTCCATTCCGAAGGCTTCCTTGAGCTCAGCGACCTTCTCTTTCTTGGTCTGTTCTGCTTCGGCGAGCTCCTGGAGCTGCCTGTTCCGTGTCCGCATGAGGATCTCCTTCCTGAACACGCTTCCGTCGGATGCCGTGAATGTCTTTGCCATTTTCCCCTCCTTCGCTCGGGCCGTGGCGGGCGCGTGGCCCGCACAGATGAAAAAAGGGCGCCCCCAGGGACGCCCTTGTGACGGATCGTTCGGAATCAGCTCTTTTTCTTCTTCCGGATCCTGATGATGATCACCACTGCGAGTGCCACCACAAGGATTCCGCAGATGATGAGCATGAATGTCGTTCCCGAGAGCCCGGTCTTGCTGGCCGCGACCTCGACTACACCCTTTGCCTTCTCGGACACGTTCGTGACAACATCTCCGACGGTCTGCTTCTCCTCGACGGGCTCCTCCTTCTGGATGTTGAGGTTCTCGGGAGCGGGAAGGACGTCCACGGGCTTTATTTCCGCGACGGTCTCTATCTTCTGCTCCGTCGTCTCGACGATGTTCTCCTCGGCGATTATCTCGGGCTCCGTCTTCACCGGGAGATTGTCCTCGGGAAGCGCGAACCATGTCTTGAGCACGAAGTCCAGCTCCTCGGCGTTGTCCCTGACGAAGTTCTCGGGAGCCTGCATGTTGAGCGAGCTTCCGAAAGTGAAGGCGGTCTGGGGGAAGAGGTCCATCAGCTTGATGACCACGGCCTCCATGTCGCCGTACTGTGTCCCTACAGGGAACATGATAGATGTCAAGGTTCCCTTGGTCGTGAGAAGGATGTCTCCGCTGTCGGTGTTCACGACCCTGGTCTGGACGCCTGCGGGCTCCACTTCGGCCAGTTTCTCGGCCTCGGCCTCGACAAGTGCCTCCTCGACGATCTCGGCGACCTCCTGAGCGAGCTCCTGGGCGACTTCCTGTGCAATCTCCTGTGCGATCTCGTGGGCTTCCTCCTCGGTGACCGGCTCGTTGCCGATGGGAATGATGGCCTCTGATTCCTCTACCTTGACGATGACGGCCCCGGCGTCGCCCGTGGGAACAGGCTCCTCGACGACGATCTCCACGGGGATCTCCTCGATCTCGACCTCGGGCTCCTCAGGCTCCTCCACGGGAAGCTCGACCTCCTCGTGGGTCTCAACAACCTCGATGACCGTGGACTCGACCATCTCCGGCTCGGGGGCCGGCTGCTCGACGCTCTTCGTCGCGCATGATGCCAGAAGCGCCATGAGCACGACCAATGCTGTGATGATTGTTCTTGTTCTCTTCATCAAAAGCTCCTTGTTCTACATTCTTGAATATCTGTTTCCGTCGATCTCCAGCATGTTGTCGTTCTTTGTGACGTTGATATGCACGACTGCCTTCGAATCCGCGGTATAGACCGTATCGATGCCCTTGAACTGCTCGCAGGTACCCCTGTACGTCTCGTTGTGCCAGCTGTCGGAAATGACCAGGATGAACGTGTTTGTCTCACCCCTGGTGATGGAAAGCGTACAGGTGAGGAACCCGTCGGAGTACTGCCAGAAATCCTCTCCGCCGCTCTTCATCTCGAAAGTGTTTCCGTTGACGTCGAGGCGGATTCCCTTTGCGGTCGGTGCGCTGTACATGCTCCAGACCCCGCGGCAGGTGAGGGAGAGGCTTCCGCCCTCCATCTTCCACCACCCGTTGTCCTTCGGCACCTTGACCGACCCCTGCAGGAGATAGTGTTCGAAAAGCCCCTCTTCCGAGTTGTCGAAGTACCAGACCTCGGAATTGCCGTCCACCGTCCTGACGTACGACGCCCCGGTCTCGGAAGGCTCGACGTCGTTCTTGCATGAGCAGAGCAGGGCGATGGCGACAAGAAGGAAAAGCAACGGTTTTCTCATTCCTCATCCTCCCCGTCGTCTCCGGTGAAGCTCTGCACGGGATCGTAGTCGTCGTCCGAGTTCTCGCCGATCCTCTCCATGGAACGCTGTCTCTCGATCTCCGGATCGAAAGAGGCTTCCTGAGACGCCGTCTCATCCTCCATGGGGCCTTCGTCCACGACAGAAGGTTCTTCCACGATCTCGTTCCTGCTGCTTTCGGAAGGTCTCTTGACCACGATGACGATCAGGACCACGACCACGGCAAAGATGGCGAACAGTATGGCGATCCAGACTCCGTATGCGGAGAGGAACGCGAGGATGTTCTTGTACCACGGCTCCGGTGCCGAGACGGTCACATCGTAGGGAACCAGGTCCTCGGGCTTGATCTCGTCGACCACAATCTCCTCGACCTTCTCCTCCGGCACGATGTCGAATGTCTCGATGTACTGCGATGGCTTCTCTTCCTTCTGCAGCAGCGACTGCGGGATCAGGCTCTCCTCGCCGGCGAGGTTGACGGCATAGACCATCTCCCCGAGCGGCTTCGGGGCCTCCTTCTCCACTTCGGGTTCGGGAGTCTCGACAGGCTCCTCGATGATGGAGACCTCGAGAGCGATGGGGACGGCTTCCTCGAAGGTTTCCTCGTAGTCGAGCTCGACTATGTCCATAGGAACGGCCACAAGGCTTTCCGGAACCGGAACCTCCGGCTCCTCCGTTTCGACGGCCGTCTCCACTTCGGGAAGCGAGACCGCGACGACATCCTGCCTGTCGGTATACTCACGCGTATCGACGACAGGGCCCTGAGGCTCTTCGGCCACATTTGTCGCGCATGATGCAAGAATCATCAGCGCGATCATAATGATTGATGTTACAGCTGTTCTGCGCATACTCCAAATCCTACAACAAGCAGGCGGAAAGTTCAAGCACGGCATGAAAATCCGTCCGCAAAAGGTCAAAAAAGGCCGATGTCGGCACCGGTGATGTACGTGAGCCAGCCGCCGGCCCAGCCTGTGGCACGCTCCCGTCTCCATCTCTCGCTTTCCGGATGGTTCTCAAGCCTTTTCGCATATATGTTCCGCAAAGTCCGCTCGGTGTGACTTATGATGAGCATCACGCTTTCCGGAACCTCCGGCCTGCAGGCCAGATCCTCGTCCATGTCCTTCCATGGACCGTAGAAACGCATCTCCTTGGAGTTCCAGTCCACCTGCTCGCCCTCGGGAGCAAGGAACCGGCGGATCCTGTTCTCGAAACGCTTCCTCTCCGCGCGGTCGTCGCTGGTCATGTACTTCTGATCCTTGTCCGGATGCGCCGAGACGGCAGGTGCCTTGCCCCAGTCGCGGTCCATCACGAGTTTGCCCAGATCCTCTTCCCGGAAGCTGTCCATGACCTCCCGGTCATCGCTCTGCCGGAGGATCCTGACGATCCCTTCCGGAGGGACGAGCTCCGCGTCGCACTTCTTGACGAGCCTTCCGATGAGCCGGATCTCCAGCTCGAAGCCGATCTTCTCGCCGTCCTGCACCAGTAGCAGCTCGGCACGGTAGTAACCGCGCTTCATGTACTCCCTGCTGAGGAACTTCATGTCCGCAGTGGTCCTTTTTGTCCATTCCGGGATGGGTACCGGCTCCGCATTGCCGATGTCCGGGACCTCAGGACGGACGAATATGTCCTTGTAGTCCTTGACGCGGGCGCGGGATACTGTGTGGATCGATCCGTTGATGTAGACCTTCGTGCGGACTCCCGGACAACGGGCCTCCAGGATCGAGAAATGGAGCCTCCAGACCCGGCTTACCGCCATGAAGACTGCCTCGGCGTCGGAAAGACCGAACTCCTTCTGCACCTTGTCGCGTATTGCGGCGAACTGCTCCCTCAGAACCCGGGTCCCGTGCTCTCCGACAAGTCCGGTCAGATCGATCTCATCATCGCATCCTTCGCGGTCGATGACCTTGCCCTTTATGACGAACATCATCTGGATTCCGTCATCCTTCAGGCCTGGCTTAGCCCTTGCGGCTTTCCTCGCCCAGGCCAGGTCGACCTTCTGGTTGCGTTTGACAGACCGCACGATCTGCGGCCTGACGTTCTCGTCTATGAATCTGTCGAGGCGGTCTTCCTGCCTGTCTTTTTGTCCTGTTATATCGTTCCAAGTCATATCTGTATTATAGCATATTCCGCATATTTTTTCCTCGCGCGGACAGGTTTCCGGAAACCGATTGCAGCTTACTTGAAAATCGGACGGAAATGTGGTAAAAATAAGGATATGGCGTCTGCACGGCGCCGAGAGGGAAAAAAGGATGAGATTAAGAAGACTTACAGCCCTGCTTCTGCTTGTCGCGCTTCTGACGTCATGCATGACCATACAGAAGCCGGTCGACAGAAGCTACCTGATCGAGGCCTATGTTCCGTCCGCGAAGATAGTGAAGACGGAGCAGCTGGTGCTCGACACCACGGCCCCGTCGGAGACCCCGACAGGCCAGACAGTGACACAGGCAGTCCCGGAAGGCACCGCTGTCCGCCTCCTGGAAGACAAGATCCTGACCGATGACGAGATCGCGGAGATGATGGACTCCTTGGAATGGAAGGTTCCGGAAGGCACCGCAAGTGCCGAGATCATCCCCATTGGATCGGAACCCAAGGTTGAGGAGACCGAGACGGAACCTCAGGAAGAGGAGCCCGCACCACTGCCGGAAGAACCGCAGATAGAGATCATCGTGGATGACGAGGTCCTTCCGCTGACGGAGGAAGAGGCCGAAACCGTAGAGTCCGCAATCGAGGAGATCCATGTCGTCGAAAATGCGCAGAAGAAGGATCCCTCGATGACGGGGATCCAGTGGCAGGACATGTCCGCCGACCTCTCGAAGACGATCTCCGAACAGAGCGACAGGATCCCAACAGTGGAGATTTCGGTGGTCCCGCCTCCCCAGGAGCTCTACGAGCCCGATCCAGAACAGCTGTACGGGAAGGTGACCCAGGTGGAGGTAATCGAAACACAGCCGGTGGTGATAGAGGAAGCTTTCCCGGAGATCGCTGCCGGGACCATTGCTCCCGAGCAGGACGTTGGGAACGAGTCTGCTTCGGCGGAGCCTGAGGAAGCAGACCATCAGGATACAGCCGCCCTGGCTGACGACAGCCCGGCGGAAGAAGCAGAACCAGCAGCCCAGCCGGAAGCCGGCACCCCCGTTTCATTACCTGAGGACGATTCGCCTGCGGCAGCAGAGCCAACGGCAACCGGCCTGCGCCGGACGCTGTCAGGGATCAAGAACTGGTGCCTCGACCACAAGGAGCTCCTGTTCCTGGCTTTCTGCGCCGTCATGCTGGTGCTGATCGTCGTCCTTGCGCTCACGAGCCGCAAGAAGCGCAAAGAGACCATTGCCAAAAACCCCGAAGAAAAGGCAAAGGAGAAAACGCCGCAGTTCGGATACAAGAGGGGCAGCTGGAATGTCGTCAAGAAAAGCTGGCCTGAGGATTGATATGAAGATAAGGACAGACATGGTTGTGACGTTTCTGATCGGGTTTCTGATCGGATCGGTGCTGGCGGTAGCAACGGGAGGCTGAAAAGCCGACCTGAGGACCGAATAATAGGAGTGAGACATGAGCAAGATGTACTTGTATTTGGTTTTGGCATATGTGTTGGGCATCGTCGTTGCCCTGATTCTCGACGGAACCCTCTTTGATTTCTTCAAGGGGCTCGGGAAGAAGAAGACGAAAACCCCCGCGGAGGAGGAGAAGGCCAAGCTGGAGATCGACCGGCGCTTCCAGGGGACATTCTACGTCTATTCCGAGGATGTCGAGGACTTCTTGGTGTGGGTCATCAAGAACCACGCGAAGTACGGACGGTTCCTGACGATCGACGAATTCTCCCGTGACGACGAGGGGAGGAGGGAACTGCTGGTCTCCTGCTTCTCCAACAACGAGGCCCTCGTCGAGGCAGAGAAGGCGGCAAGCTATCCGTTCGCCATGGTCGGTAGCCTCTCGGATGATTCCGACGATCTCGCCGTCCTGAGAAGGAACATCGACCTCCTGCCGAAGGAGGACAAGGGCCATGTGGCGCTGGTCAAGCCGCACGGCAGATTCTCGGTCTACCTCTGCGTGGACCACGAAAGACCGGACCTTCTGGACAAGCTGGACACTGACAGCATCTTCAGGAGCGATTCCGAGACAATCCAGAAAGGAGACCACGATGATATCGAAGACATTCAGCTCTAAAAACTCTGACCTCGCGATAAGGGAGCTGCAGGAGCTTCCTGGCGACATCCGCCTGACAACCTGGGTTCCCGATGCCGGGACATACGTTCAGAGGCTCGCCCGCTTCAAGGATGCCGGCAAGCTCACGAAATCCGGGATTGTTCCCTATCCCGACCGCAACGTCATGATGGTGGAGATCATCATGCTCTGTCCCGAGGCCATTCCCATGAAGATGCGCAATGTCGTCCTCAGGCAGTGCTGCAGGGTGCTCGTCCGCAGGTTCGGGGAAAGATACGGCAACCACAACATACAGTTCGCCCGCATCAGGGAGAACCGTCTGGAATTCGGTTTCGTACCGATGGTCGGATGCGAGATCGCCGCGTCGAGGTGTTTCAACGACAAGACCGACGTGCGTCCGCTCCTGGAACAGATGAACCACGCCCTCCTCGGTCTGGAGGGGTATGAGGACGGAGCCATCTATCCGTCTCTTTTCGAATACTTCGGCCTCAAGTACGGCCGCTGAAGAGGAGGAACCGTAAAGATGAAGAAGGTTCTTGCAATCCTGTTGGTGCTGGCATGCCTTGCACCGCTCTTCGCCTTCAACAGCATCGTCGGCGTCAACGCCGCGGACGTTGTTGAATACAAAGGAAATCCCGCGAAGTTCTCGGGGGACGGAATAGCCTACGGCGTGGACCTGTACGCCAGGTTCTGGAACTTCAGGATCGGAACGACCGTCCTGAGACAGCTCCACCCGACAAAAACCCTCCTCGGCAGGTTCTCGCTGGGTTTCGCCTTCGACATCAACAACGGCATCCGTTTCATGCCGTCCGTCGAGATCCCGTGGTTCATGGAGGGCAAGAGCTTCAAGTTCGCCGAGGCCGACGGGATCCTGGAGCAGCTCAAGAAGGACACCATCGGCGTCAGGATCGACATCGAGATGCCGGTCAACTACATGACCGTCGGTGTCTATGCCGGCCTTGATACCGGGCTGTCGATATCGGGCAGCCAGATTCCGGAGGGCAAGACGATGCTCGACAACCTGATCGTGGGTGCCAAGGTCGGAGTCGGACTCTACTGATCCACAACGGGGCAGGCGTCCCCCGCTATCTCCCCATACCCGCCAACCAGCGGCGCCTCGGCGGGTCCTTTTTTCCATCGGAGGAAGAATGAAGAAAACCATCATCATCCTTTGTGTCTGTCTGGTCGCGCTGGCCGGACTTTCCGCAGACGGGTTCTCCGACAGGCTCGGTTTCCTTGTCAGGGCCACCCCTTACGCGCTGCAGAGCGTGTCGACGACGAAAGGATCGTTCCTTTCCAGATACGGTTTCGGGTTCGGAGCCGGCCTCAGGTACGACCTGACGAAGAACATAGTCACCGGAATAGATCTCGACGGCGCCTTCTACAACTACAACGAACTGCAAAACCAATACATGGTCTTCGGAGTCAGGTCCATCATCGGATACAGGCACGAATTCAACGAGAAGTTCTACGCGGAAGGCGAGATCGGTCTCGGAGCAAGCATGAAGATGATCGGCGGCGGCAGAGCCTTCACGTTCAGCAGCCACGCATACGCGGGCAGCGGCTACAGGTTCACGCCCAAGATCAGCATGACGGCAGGTGTCGACCTGGGTCTGGCGTTCCAGAAAAGGGACCCCGACAGGTCCACGGATTTCGAGGTGAAGATCGCGCTCGGCGCGAAGTACGAGCTGTAAGGAGCATTATATGAGGAAAGCGCTTATCATCCTTCTGGCCGTCATGTTGGCCGTGACGGCACTTGTTTCCTGCGACGGGAACATATACATAGACGATGAATTCTACCATACGGTCAGATTCGATTCCAACACCGGAATCGGGACCATGGAAGACCAGGTCATCGCAGGTCCGGCGGGAGTCCTGAATCCGAACAAGTTCATGAAGGTCGACTTCGATTTCATCGGCTGGAACACGGAACGTAACGGCACCGGCGTCTTCTACAAGAACGAGGATGCCATCAAGATCTCGACGGACATCACGCTGTATGCCCAGTGGGCCCACAAGACGGTCCTGATCACCTTCCTTGCCAACAACGGTACGACCGCCACCTACGAGCAGAAGATCCAGACCAACACCCCTGTGCAGCTCGAGCCGGCCAGGTTCTACTATGAAGACCACCTGTTCACCTCCTGGAACACCCTTGAGGATGGAAGTGGCGAAAGCTTCGAGGACGAAGGAGTCGTCACCACAGGTTCGAACATGCTGCTTTACGCCCAGTGGACGGACAACGTCGTTAAGGTCTCTTTCAACGCCAACGGCGGAGAGGGAGAGATGGAAACCCAGGTCGAGGATTACGGCACGGAATTCTTCCTGACCATGAACACGTTCACGAGGACCGGATACGACTTCACCGGCTGGAACACGAAGGCGGACGGAAGCGGATCGTCATTCACAAACGGCCAGGCCCTGACCCTGTACGGAAACCTGTCCCTTTACGCCCAGTGGGAGGAAGTGGAGAAAGAGGTCTATGTGTACTACATCCCCAACGGAGGTTTCGAGCAGGCCTACTATGACACTGCCGTGGTCGGTTCGGAGTACCAGCTCGACGCCAGCCCCTTCACCCGCTCGGGTCACACGTTCGCAGGCTGGGGACTTCTGGCCTCCGGCCCTGTCGTATACGAAGACGGACAGACCATCGAGATTCCGGATGAGGATCTCCGCCTTTATGCGATCTGGGAAGAGGAAGCGACCTATATCGCGGTTTCTTTCCGTTCCAACGGAGGAGAGGGCGGGATGGATGACCAGGAGATTCTTTCCGGGCAGCCCACTGCATTGAGCGCCAACACCTTCTCCAAGGCCGGATGCGAATTCAACGGCTGGAACACTTCTTCCGACGGAAGCGGCACAGGATATGCCGATGAGGAAGAGGTCACCCTCCAGTCCGACACAATCCTCTACGCACAATGGCACACCATTGTCCCGATCACGAAGATAACCTACATGCCCAACGGCGGAACAGGGGAATCTTTCACCGAGGAAGTGGAAACCGGATCGGTTCATACGCTTGCCGCCAACACGTTCTCCAGATCGGGCTTCGTATTCACGGGCTGGGCCCTTGCCGAAGGAGGAGCCGTCGTCTACGCCAACGAGGCTGAGATCACCGTTCCCGACGAAGACCTGCAGCTCTTCGCCGTCTGGGACGAGATGACTGAAGTAATCATCGTGGTGTTCAGCGCCAACGGCGGAACAGGCGAGATGACCAATCAGGATATAGCTCCCGACATTTCCACACAGCTGAATGCGAACTCCTATGCAAGGGAAGGCTACACTTTCACCGGCTGGAACACCGCCTCTGACGGAAGCGGAGACTCCTATGCGGACATGGAATCCGTCATCTTCAGCATGGATACGGTCCTTTTCGCGCAGTGGCACAGCGAGACCGCATTCACGGTTTCCTTCGATGCCAATGGCGGAGAAGGCAAGATGGCCGATCAGGATATCGAGCCCGAAGTCGCGACAACACTGAATGCGAACGCCTTCACATACGACGGCCACTCGTTCGTCGGATGGAACACAGATGCCGATGGAAGCGGAGACTTCTATGAAGACGAGGAAGAGGTCGTTCTTACTTCTAATCTGACACTCTGCGCTCAGTGGGAAGAAGACGTCGTGTACTACACGGTCACCTTCAACGCAAACGGTGGAGACGGTGAGATGGGCGATCAGGAAATCGAGACCGGGGTCGAGGCGGAGCTGAACGCCAACGAGTTCACATACGAGGGTTACACATTCGTCGAGTGGAATACCGAAGCCGACGGAAGCGGAATCTCTTATGAGGACGAGGAAGAGATCGTTCTTACTTCCGACCTGATTCTCTATGCCCAATGGGAGGAGAAAATCGATCTCACAGGAGGATGGTCCGGTTCCGGAATGTCTCTCGTGGTCAACGCGGACGGTTCGCTTGTCATGAACGATGGGAAAAGGGATTACGAAGGATCCTATGACCAAATGTTCCTGCATTTTGAGAGTTCGGACGAATCTCCACTGGATGGCGAGTACTACATCTACCTGAACAGCGCCGAAACCAAAGCATATGCCAGCGATGAAATACTTGCAGGCAAGACCGACGAGCAGATCGATGACTTTGTCAATACGAGTGGATACAACGCAGATATATACTCCAACAATGTTATAATGCATCTGGATACAGGTTCAGAGACTGTAGAGCATGCGTTGATCTACGGATATTTCCCTGATGGAACTGGTGGATTCCAATCATACACTGAGCACCTCGATCCGGAAACAGGGGATATCCTTTATACCTTAACCGAATTCATTCCGTTTGCAATCGGTTATCCCGCTGAGCCCGGACAGCAGTTCTATCTGTGTGTCGAAGAGCCAGGAAGCATCAACTACATCACCTCGACGTTCCTTTATTCCTACGATCCTGTTGAGGATGAGATATACATCCCGTTCTTGGATGCAACCCTGGAAAGAGTATTGCCGGAATAAAATCAACCCAAAGAAAATCACGGGCTATCGGCCTGTCCGGCAGCCTGTGATTGTTTAGAAAGGAGAAAAATAGTTATGACAACAGAAGACAGACAGGAGATCTTGGACAGGATCGCGGAGCTGGACGAACAGATCGCCGCGTTGAAGAAAGAGAAGGAAGAGCAGTTGGCCAAGATCGCTGAAGAAGAAAACGAAGAGGATTTCCGTATCGAGCCGGCCCACGACGCACTGAACACGAAGAAGTTCCAGAAAGAGGAACCTTCGCTCTACGAAGAGCTTGTGGAAAAATACCCGCGCCATGTCGCCGAACGCAAGGTACGGAAGAAAAGGAAGCGCTGAAGCCCTTTCTCTGCAATGTTGGATTTTACGGCCGAAACGGTGTATAATTGAAACATGATTGAAATCGAAAGAACCAGGCTGATATCAGCCCTGATAGTCATCATCCTTTGCACCGCCGGCCTCTCCGTCATGTGGACTCTCGCCATCCAGTACGTTCTGGAGAACAGGCGGGACAGGCTCAGCCGCAAGAGGGCCGCCCTCAGGGAGTGCGTCAGGGAGAACCGCGCGTTCCAGGAGTCCCTTGCCGACGTCGCGCTTTCGTGCAACCTCATCTGCATGACCTACAGCGTCTATCTGCGCTACAACATCACGGGTTACCGGCTCTGGAAGGTCGCGCACATCCGGAGACATTCGCTCAGGAAGTTGCAGCACAGGCTGGAATCTGTCGGGCTCTCCCTTGGATTCGAGCCGGCTGAAGCGGACGGCAACGAGGTCTGCCAGTACATCTCGAAGCACCTGGACGGAATCCTCGACGGCCTCGAGCTCAACTGCGGAACGATCCGTTGGGACAGGCCGGTCATCCTCGCCCCCTTCCCGATGGCATCCTGAAAGGAGTTCATACAATGAAGAAAGTATTGATTTGTCTTATCGCCATGCTTGCCTGCTGCGCACTGTTCGCAGACGACCTGGAGATCTGTCTCGCTGCCGAGAAAGCACACTGGGTAGCCGCAAATGCGGATATTGAGGTCAACGGCGAAGCCGAGGGACAGAGAACCATCAAGGGGAGTTTCATAGGATGTCTTCTGGATATCGATGTCAACGACGGGAAGGAGATCCCCATCGGAACAGCCAGATTCAACAACTGCCGCCTGGTTCTGGACGGGAAGGTCTATATGATAGACGGCATGTACACTTTCCCGAACACATATCTGGATCCGACACTCCCCATGGAAATCGTCGATGTCATGGTCAACGGCCATCATGTAACGTATACCATCAATTCGACAAACGAATACAAGATGACTCCGGAACTCACCGGGAAAATGGAATTCGCCGCCCTTCAGGGTTGTTACCGCACCCCCGGCACGGTGGACGAGATGCTCGAGGGCTACTGGGTGACGGGAACGACCTCGTATGACATCACCTACAGCGGAACACTCATCCGCATGGCCCGCATCTTCAAGGGGAATGTCGGCGGAACTCCGGTCGAGATCTCGGACATCACCGACATCACGATCAATCCCGAGGTGGACGGAAGACCCGTCTCCACTGAGGAGTTCTACAAACAGATGAGCACATGGTCTCCGGAGTAATATCCCGGATCCCTCCTATTCTGCCCCGGTTCCCGCCGGGGCTTTTTTTCAACGCAATTTCGTGTAAACGCTTTATTTCCCGTCGGTATTTGTTTATACTGTGAACATGAAGAACAGCAACGAAAAGAAAACGGCAATGCGGGTGATTTCGAAAGGATGTTTCCTCTCGGACGTCGAAGAAGAAAAGCAGGTATGGCTTGAGAAAATCGGAAATCCGCCGGCTTTTGTCAGGGGCAGGGCATTCGCTGTCCCCATCGTCATCGGAAAAGACAACGAAGCCAGGCTGTGTATCCTTTCCGGCCGGATTATGAAGAAAGGCAACCCCGCCCACACCATGCTCGTCCACAGCCTCAAGGATTATTTCTCAGGAGAGGAGATCAAGGACAAGCGGAGAGTTCTCGGACTGGATGATCACAACACCGGACGCATCCCGGGATTCGAGGTGACTCCGACTCCGGAGACGCCCGAAACAGCACTCGAAGAAGCACTCCGGCACGTCACTTTCCCCAACCAGGGGGTTGGAAAGGACTTTGCGGAACTCTACATCAACGACTACCACTATGACGTCGTCGACGCCGTCCCCAACGGCAGGGAGTTTGGCGAATGGACTGAAGAGGTGAAGGAGACAACCTCGGCCTCCGATGTCCTCAGCGCCATAAAAGAGAACAACCTGCTGGAGGCCTATTCCCATGAGCCCGCCAGACTCCTGTATTTGGAAGCGCTGAAGGAAAGGGCAGAGAAGGAAATGAATCTGAAGCTGGAGACCTTTGAGCCGGACCAGTTTGGCAAAATCAGGAGCGGTTTCGAAAAGAAGATAAGGACAGTGCCCCTCGTGCTGAGGGAGAAGAACATGAGGCCTTCGGACCTCGAGGGGGAGCATCCTTCGATATGCAGCATCTCGATGTTCCAGCCTGACGGCGAGGGAATTGTCCTGGAGAGGACAACCACACCTGAGGGCAGGACCTCGGTAAGAGCCTACAGCTTCGGAGAAAACAGAGAAACAGATTATCTGAAGCTCGACGGGAAGACCTTCTCGAGCCTTGTTGAAAAGATGAGGGAAGCATCGGACGTGAGGATCGAGACCAACATCGACCGCGGAGGCTTCCACCTTCCGATCGAGGAGATGGATTTCGAGGCGGGGATCTCGTCAAGGGAGACTCTCGTGGATCCCAAGTCCGACGCGGGCAAGGACATAATATCCGACATCAAGAATCTTTTTGAGAAGAACCACATCCACACGGCGCTTGACGCATTCAAAGCATCATCCCCGGCAAGAGAGAAGGCGCACACAAGAGACAGATAGTGGACGCACAGGGTCTTGCAGTCTACATAATCACGAAGACGACCAGGCAGGGAAACCCGATCCCCAACTATGTGCTTCAGGTCGTATTCGCTTGATTTCAGAATCCGCTGTGCCATGATGTTGTGGTCCCTGTACTCGCAGCCGTAGTACCGGCCTTCCGGAGAGATCCAGCCGTAAGGCGAGTCGGGTTTGATGAGGTACGAGTAGTCCAGGTCGTCGAAGGACTCGGCCTCGACTATCCTGTCGTCAGGGGAGGGGATGTATCTGTGACCTCCTCCGACAATGTTCACGAGTCTGTCTCCCTCGATCTCCCACCAGCCGCCGTTCTCGAAGAGGAATCTTCTCATAATTTGCCGACCTCGCTTCCCGCCACACCGAGAACCTTGCGCTCGAGCCTACCGAGCTTCCAGTTCACGATGTCCTGGATCTCCTCTTCGGAGACGGAGTAGCAGAACATGAACTGCTTGAGCATCACTATGACGTCGCCGATCTCCTCCGACAGATGTTCCTTCGCGTCGTTGGTGCCATACCTTACGGCCTTGCTGGCGGCCTGATTCAGCTCGGAGAGCTCTTCTCCCAGAACCATCGTCTGATGGGTGATCCCCTTCTTCTTCAGCACCTTGTCGAACAGCTCTATCTGCTCGGGTGTGTTGTGTAGTATGTTCTGCATTTTTCCTCCTGCTCAGAACAGCCCGATCGGGCATTCTCCCAGCATGCTTTTGGGGATCTGGATCCTCATCGCCGTCAGGATGATGGACGGAAGGTCCCTGGGCCTGAAATCGAAACCATCGAGCGCCTCGACGTTCATCCCTTTCCCGCGGATACCGAAGACGATTTCCATCTCGGCATCGGACAAGCCTCCATGGCTGCCGGAAGGCGTTCCGCCATGGTCTGTGATCACGATGAACAGTGTGGTCTCGGGATCGTACATATCGAAGATGTCCAAGGCGTATTGCTGTACGTTTTTGACGGCCTGCTTGTACTTCTCGGAACCGAAGCCGCACGTATGGCCATAGCCGTCGGGAGAATCGAAGTGCACGAACATGAGGGTGGGGGCACCGTTTTCAGCGATGTAATTGCAGACCCTGTCGCGCACCTCCTCGTCGTTGTACTCGTTGTCCGTTCCAGGTCTGTCCGGATCCTTGTACACACCCGCGGTAGTCTCGATCAGCCCGTAGTTGATCGGAATCCAGTGGCAGATGGAAGCCATCCGGGCCTCCGGGTACACATCGTGTATCACCTGGAACACGCTGGGACAGTTCTTTACCGTAAACCTGGAGTTTTCGGATGATGTGTTGGTCCTGCCGTGGTATGCAGGCGGAACACCATGGAGATAGGAACCCCAGTTCTGCGCACTGATAGAGGGGAACTCGCACCGGTAATCGAATCGGATGGAACTGTCTTCAGTGGAAAAGAATTCCCTGAACCCGTCCGTCATCAAGTCTCCGTTCCTGGCCATCCCGCCGACACCGTCGAATCCGATCACGACGATGTTCTTGTACAACGGCTCTCCATACGCCTTCACCGGCAGATACTCGCTGTTGCAGCTTGCAAGAACCAGCAATGTCAGCAACATGATTAAAAAAAACAATGTTTTCCGGAAATCCTTCATTGTCCAACCTCCTGATGCCACAGCATCATGTTTTTTGTTGATGTACGGCCCTCATTCCGGATCACATCCGAAACCAGAGCCTTGAAAAGTGGCAAGCGGCAAGTTGGAACCGGACTCATCTTGGCTCCGTCACAACCCAGCCATTGGAAAGCACCTTATGTTTCCTCTCGTTCTTCTGGAGCATATCCAGGACCTGGATCGCCTGATCCATCGTCAGCTCGCCCCGGAAAGGGCAGAGCATGGTCGGTCTCCTGTCATCTTCGACGAATTCCTTTACGTGCATTTTCGTTGCAAGGCAGACATCGTTCGCTTTCAGGTCGCATTTCTTGCAGCTGGAGGGCATCTCAATGTCGATTACACACATCTTTTCTTTATATCCTCACCAGACAGGAACACCTGAAAGCACCGAAATTCCCATGGTCCAGATACACGCAGGGAGACGAGCCGATCATCTTCGGCGGCGACACGACCTCGAATATCTCGTCCTTGTGGTTTCTGTATTCCCAGCAGTCACTCGACAGACGTACCTTGTCGCCCATTTTCAGGTGGACCGTTTCAAGCCTTCTGTCCGACGGGTCGGGGCAATGCCTGATCTCGTCGATCCAGACGGTGTTGTCCTCATGGACGACCAGTGCGCATGGATGGCTGAAACCCGTCGTCCTGGATCTGAGGCTTCTTCCGGATCCCCAGGTACAGCCTTCCTTGTGCAGTTGTCTGAGGGTCCTGTTGTATTCATCCGACGTATAGACCTTGAAATACCTTTCCATCTGAATGCTCCTTACGTTTTTACAGTGGCGGGCGCGTGGCCCGCTCAGGATCCGATCCTGGCCTGGATGCGGCCGACCTTGATGAAGTTCTTGTTGAACCACTTGGCCTCGATGGTGAACTCGATGCTCAGCACCCCGTGCTCGTCCACCTCGGCCAGCGTGACCGATTCGAGGACGTCCTCGTAGCATTGGTAGCGGACTTCCTTCTTCGCCATCTTTATCCCGGCGAGGACGAACCTCTTTCCGGTCTGCCTGCTTTCGTAAACCTCAAGCGTCACCATGTTCCCTCCACTAGATGTGCCCATCTTTTGATTCGGGCCGATTTTACAACACTATATGTAGTGCTTCGAATGCTCGCGCCAATAATAATCGGTTATCGTGAACTCCCGCTTCTTTCCCTCATCCAGCAATCCGGCCAACGATTCGTCGCCGTTCTTAATCTCGTACGTCATGAAGAGCCTCTCATACGGAGTGAAATACAGAAGCCCGTATTCCCAGATCGCCAGATGGAGACGGTACAACATCCCAGGGATCCAGGTCAGGATGTAGAACCACAGGCTGCGGTAGAGACGGTACTGGTAGCAGAACCCGATCTCGTCCGCCTTGGTGCACCTGGTGTGGATGTCCCACTTATACAGTCTGTAGGACGCCCACACGGGGATATACTTCGGATCGTCGACCCCCATGAGTCTCATGAAGTCCTTTTTCGGGACCTTGATGGGCGGATAGTCGTGCTTGCGGCTTCTGCCTGCCGCGGAGAGGCTCACAGGAATTCCTCCCTGCAAAGCCTGTCGTCGGCCTCCATCAGGACCATCTCCTCATCGATGTGGCACCAGAACTCGTTTCCGTCGAAGTCCTCGAACATAATCCCGTAGCCGTTGCACTCCAGGTGGGCCGGGTGCTCGGTGTAGCCGGTGATCCTGCTCGCTCCGATCTGGTAGCCGTTGAGCAGGTCGTGGAAATGCAGTATCACGCGGTTGTCCGACCTATGGTTCTCCTCGGTGAACTTCGCGGAGTTCAGCGAGGGGATTCCTTTCCCTTCGAAGAAAGCGCGGATTGCCTGGATCGCCTTGTCTGTCATAAGCACCTCACATGCTGCCATCCTCAGGATTGTAGGACGGTTCGAATTTCGTACAGTACTCCTGCATCTCACAAAAGAGCTGGTATTCAATGTCTTCTTCGGAAAGACCGGAAGACTTCGTTTCCATGGTGTCAGGGTCAGGGCTCTTGTTCATTTTGTCCATTCACACCACCTTGTATTTCTGATGTCCGTCCATCTTGAAACGGCGGTCGTTCTCCAGGAACTGGTAGAAGTGTCTCTTGCCGTAGTCGGCGGGGGAGAAGTCGTCGATGGAGTACTTGGAGGCGATCTTCCTGAGCGCCTTGTCCAGGTTCACGTAGCCGCGTTTGTCGCGGTAGTGCTTGATCTTGCCGATCTGAAGGAGCTCCTCCACGATTTTCTTTCCCGTGAGGGTGACCTTTTTCGCGTCCGGATCTTCCTCTCCGAGCCTCTCGATGTCGACGAAGCGGCTGCACGCGTTCTTGAAGTTCTCGGGAGTGTTGTTCTTCCCGATCCCGACGACCTTGCGGTTGCGGGTCTTGATCACCATCGCCAGGGGAGTAAAATCGCTGTCGCTGGAGACGATGACGTAGGTGTCGATGTCCTCTCCGGTGACCAGCTTCTCCGTGACGTCTATGGTGAGCGATATGTCGGAGGCGTTCTTCTTCGGGCATGTGGAGAAGCACTGTCTGGCCGCGATACCGTACTTGGGGATCTCCTGTGCCCACTGCCTGCTGAGATAGACCCAGTTGCCGTAGGCCTTGCGGACCACGATCGTGCCCAGACCCTCGGCGAACGCGAAGATCTTGGGCAGTCTGGAAAGCTGTGTGTTGTCGGCGTCTATGAAAAGTCCTACTTTCATATTTGGTTCTCCTTTTCGCCTTTCCCGTGGCGGGGGCGTGCCCCGCGGACGTTGAAATGTCATAAGTGTCTATAATTACGTCCGCTTTTATATTATCATATGATGTATGAAAAACAACGACGAAATCAGAAAACACCTGGCGGACAATCTCGGATACGACACCGACTTCGAGTTCACGCTGTTTGAGAATCCGGACTATGCTCCGGCCTTCATAGGCGTCACGTCTGACGACAGGGCTGTGTACGACCGCAACCTAATGGTGAAGGAGCTGATGGACTCCGACGGCATGACAGAGGAAGACGCCCTGGAGTTCCTGGAGTACAACACGCTCAGGGCCCTGCCGTACATCCCCAACGCTCCAGTCATAATGACGCCGGTCTGAGTCAAAAAAATTTTGTTCAAGACTCTTCATCGGCATTCCTCCTGTCGTACCAGACCTTGTATTCGCGGCTTTTGGCCTTGAAGTGGAGGTCCGATCCGTTCGCCCTCCATACCAGGCCCTCCCTGGGCACATCGGCCAGCTTGGACCTGCCCTTGCAGTCCGCGAGAACCATTTCTATGGTAGAGCACAGGGACTTGTCCCGGCAGATCACGGGCACGGTCTCGAGCCCGAGGTCGTTAGAGATCTCCGACATCCAGAACGTGCCGAGCCTCTCGCCGTCGAGCTCCAGGATTCCGAACACGAAGAACCTCAGGCCGCTGAAGCCGTAGACGTTCTTCTGGATTCCCGGCCCGCAGAGCTCTCCCTGGATGACGAGCCCCTTCCTTCCGGTGGAATCGCAGTACCGGAGCATCTTTCTCTTGAGTTTGTGGTCGAGTGCATACTTCATCCACGGGCCGTCGAAGACGCGGCGGTTTTGGGAGTAAACCTCAAGGACATTCCCCCTGAGGATGTAGGTGGCGCTCTGGCCCTCCACCTTCTCGGTGACCGTCCATGTGGTGAGGCCTGTGCCCGTGACCGAATCCCACAGGGCCTCGATGTTGTCCTCGTCCGGCTTCGGGACGCGGATCGGGTAGTCGAGGTTCAGGCGGGGGATCTTCTTTCCAAGGGCCCTGGTGAAGGGAACCTTCATAAGAATCCTTCTGAGCCTTTCCTGCCACGGCATCATGCCGGGCATGAAAGTGATGGGTTCCTCCGGCGGCTCGTAGAGGCGGATGCCGAGCAACTCCGTGACGACCTGGCCGTCCTTGTACTCACCCTCGGGGAGGATGGACATAGGCAAGACCAGACCTTCGGAGATGACTCCGCCGAGCTTCATCGGGCGTATCCTGAATCCCTTGTCCTTTTCTGACCAGCAGCGTTTTCTCAGGAACTCGAACTCCTCGACGGGAGGAAGGATCGAATCATAGAACACATAGACGCATCTGTCGCCGGACTTGAATTCCCCCTTCTGGACGACGCTGTCGTAGTTCTCGACCTTCGCAAGCTCTATGCGGTCCATTCCCCTGATCGGGACGATGTTCTGGATTCTAGTCACCTTCGCAAGGTCATGCATCCTTCTCCTCCTGGGGGAGACAGAAGAGGAACGGCAGCTCTGCCGGCGTCTTGCGTCTCTCGGTCTTGTATTTCTCCGGGAAAGATTCCACGAGATTCAGCAGCTTCGGGAAGCCGTAGGTCTTGGGGGTGAAGTCGGGCTTGGCCCTCTTGAGGAAATCCCCGACGGCGCTGAGCTTCGCCCAATCGTCATCGGCCCTGTAGGTGTCCCAGGCCTTGTGTATGAGCGAGTGGACATACTTGGGGACCTTCTTCACCTTCTTGGGGATTCCGGCCGGAGTCTTGACCTCTATCTCGGGCTCCTCCTTGTCCTCCTGTGCAACGTCCTGCAGGTTCTCGATGAACACGAAATCGTCGCAAGCGTTGCGGAAGGACTCGGGGGTGACGGCCTTGCCGACTCCGATGACGCGGGCCCCGCTCTCGTGGATCCTGATCGCGAGCGGCGTGAAGTCACTGTCGCTGGACACGAGCACGAAGCTGTCGAACGCCTCCCTCGCAAGCAGGTCCATGGCATCTATAACCAGAGCCATGTCGGTAGCGTTCTTTCCCCTGACGTAGTCGAACTGCTGGCGGGCGTTGATCCCCAGCCTCTTTATCTCCTGCTCCCACTTGGAGAGCCCGGCCTTCTTCCAGTTGCCGTAGACACGTTTGACGACTATGCGGCCGCGGGCCGAGATCTCGGCCATGATGGCGTCCATCTTCTGCAGCTGCGTGTTGTCCGCGTCTACGAGCACGGCTATCTTCCTGTCAGTCTCCGTCAGCATCGTTCGCTTCCTCCTCGAGCACCTTCACGATGAACTTGAGGGCCTTGATGATGGTCGTGAGCTCCGTATCGCCGCCAAGCATGACAGCCAGACCCTTGTCCCCGTCCTCTCCGAGCGCCTTGACCTTGATGTCGGTGGACGCGAGGTCCTCGATGCGGAAGTACGTCCTGCCGCCGTGTCCGGTGTCCCCGCCCTTGTAGCCGGTGGTTCCTGCCTCGACACTGAGGATGTTGGCATCCGTTATCTCGCGGGAAAAGACGGTCAGCTCCGTTCCGTCCTTCATTCTGCTTTTCTTCATTTTCACTTCATGCATATGCATCTCCTTGTTGGGCGTTATCCCTCAAGCCCTGCTGCAATCATTTCTCTCAAAGAAGAAAGGGCCAGGGCGGCCGCTTTCCTCATTTCCGGCGGTATCCTGCCGTTCTTCGTACCGGAAGCGACGTGCGGGTCCCTGAAATCGCGTTCCAGCCTCTCCAGCCTGTCCAGGAGGGAGTCTTCATCCCGGGACACGCTGCACACGGCCTTGTCATTCAGGCAGGCCTCCAGCCTCCAGGCGTTTTCCTCGGTGGGGATGAAGGTTCCATTTTCCCAGTGGTAGACCGTCATCCTCGAGACGCCAATCTTCCTGGCCAGCCCGGTCACGGTCATCCCTTTCTGTTCGCGCAGCCTCTTTATCTCTTCGCCTAACATGGAAGGACCTCCTCACCGCCGGGTGCGAAATAGGCCCATTTGATATAGGCTCCCGGACTTGGGTCGCCGACGACCTTGGCCATGACCTCGCCCCAGACCCTCATGGAGACCATAAAGGGGAAGCGTCCGTTGATCACGGGCACGCCGGTCTTCCCGTTTTGGTGGTAATTGCCGCTGAACATGCATCCCTTTTCCTTCATCTCCCGGACAACGGCGTCGAAGGCGCAGCTGAAGGGGATGGTTCCCGGCCGTGATTCCGGCAACCTTTCCGCATCGGACCAGCTCGTCCATCCCGTGACCTTGTATTCTTGCGCCATTCAATCCTCCGGACAGTCCAGTGCCTGTCTTATCCTTTCCTTTTCGCGGGTATCCTGGAACAGCCTGTCTCCCTTGCACCAGCCGCACTGCCCGCTACTGTGGCGCTTTCCCTTCCCGCCGTGGTTGCAGCAGGTGCGGTCTATGGCTTTCGCGCCGTAATAGGGCCTGCGGTGTTCAGTTCCTTTCTCAATAGCCTTGTCAAGTGCCATCATCATCTCCGTATATGTGGCCGTCTTCCCATTCCTTCGCACCGAAGTTTCCGGAAAACCAGTCGAGGAACAGTTCCCCGCTGGGGCTGCCAACGAGGTTGTGGGGCTTGAAGTTCTCAAGCTCCTCTTCCGAAAACTGCAAATGGAGCGTGGAGAGGATATCCCTGCGCCTTTTCTCGTATTCCTCGTTCTCCTCGTATTCGATTCCCCTGGGCTGCCATTTGATCTGGTCGTTGAAGAACGGGGAAGGGTACTTGTACTCGCAATAGTCGAGCCATCTCTGGTCCTTGAATTCCGGAATGTTCTTCTCGACCCAATCCTTCGGGGCGGTGACGACCAGGCTGACGGAGATGTCTATGACGACGATCTTGATGCACAGCCTGTTCTCCTTGGCCCACCTGTCCATGTCGGGAACCCAGGAATTCTCGTGTTTCTTGCTTGAGAAGTCGAACCACTCCTCGAATATCTTGGGGTATTTGTGCCAGTCGTTGACCTCGAAACACATTACGTCTTTCATGTCACCTCCCGTATATGCGGCCCCACCGGCATTCGCCTATGAGGTCGATGTTCACGGAGAACGGGCAATCCTTCCTGAGCTCGCAGCCTCCCTTGCAGGGCGACGGGTCGTTGAACTGGACACCCATAAGGACGGCGAGCTCCGCGGGTTTGAGTCTTTCGATAAGATACCCGAGGTCGCCACCGACGACTTGTCCCGATTCCTTGACCAGCTCCACGAGGCCGCGGCCGGCCAGAGCGCAGAACCACATCCTCACGACATGCCGATCCATGGTCTTCGGGTTTGCGATCGGATACGGCATTTCACCGCATGCATAATTCATCAGAACGGGCCCGTCGGGAGTCTTGCGGTACATGCCGTACCTGCCGTCCTCCTGCGAGACGAAGTATTTTCTGAAGTCCTCGGTCACGAAGTGGACCTCCCGGCCCAGCGTGTAGACCGAGTGGATTTTTTCTATTTCGGAAAGGGATATTCTGAGCTTCTCTCCATGTTCCTCATCAGTCATCTGAATTCTCCTTGTGGTTGAACCGGTACCAGCAGTCGTCTATGCGGAAACCCTCGTCGGAGAAGGGACACTCCAGTCTTTCGTGGCAGCCAATGCAGGGAGACGGCTTCGTGAACCTGATACCCATGTATGCGACCATCTCGGGTATCTGGAGGTGTTCCGTAAGGTACTCGAGCCCCGCTTCCTTCCTGTCATCGTCGAGAACGGTGATGAAGCCAACCCTGGCCAGGCTCATGAGCCACTGCTTCGTGAGAGCCTGCCTGTACACCTTCTTGCCGAACATATACTTCACGGGAGGCATCATCCCGAACTTTGAAGCGACCTTCTCGGCGGAGGAGGCCGTCTTGCGGTAGAGGACAAAGTATTCTTCCCCATCGTCAGAGTACTGCTTGACGAAATACTTCTGTAAATCCGGGGTGGTGAAGTGGATGGTGTGCCCGACATCGCGGGTTATGCAGGTGCAGTTGATTTCACGTATTGTCAGCTTGAGCATCAGTACCTCCCGAAGATTTTCAGGACATTGTCCTTGATCGCCCACAGGATCCTTACGGACCCGTCTTTATCGAACACCCACGCGGACTTGATCCGCAGTACGATGTACGGTTCGTCCTGGGCGCCCCAGGCCGGCTTCCCGCCGCGTCTCCTGATGGGGACGGCGTCTATCAGGAGAGCCTTCGAGTCCCTGCTGTATCCGGCCCTGAGGACATATGTCCCGCAGGTCCCTTCCTTCTCGCCTTTCTTGAGAAGGCGCTTCTGCCAGTATTCGGTGTCAAGACGGTATTCCTCGAGCTTGACGGAATCGGCGATGAGATCCAGCCATCTGGTGTTCACCGGAAGGACGGCGGCGGGGAGGATTCCCCTTGCCTGCATTCCTGTCGTGCATTCCCCGTATGTCATTCTGCTGCTCCTCTTCAATGTGTATAGTTTACTGTAAAGTAGACGGATTGTCAAACGATTCAAGAAAATTCCGTCTAGGATGAGACGGCGTTCCAGAGCTTCACGAAGTCGGCTATCGTCAGCACGAGATCCAGCGGGGGATTCGGGATGTCTCCGAGCTCGGCCGCGATGTCCATGTCCTTTATGAGGAAGTCGATCTCCTCTTCGCAGACAACGCCGTAGACTCCTGTCGCTATCATGCGGCGTATCTTGACCTTGTAGTCTTCCATGAGACGGATCCTGTCCTGAGGCAGGTCCGATGCCTCCATCTTCTCGCATACGGAATTGAATGCGAGCAGGGCGTCTGTCGCTTTCATAAAAACTCTCGCACGGAAACCCCCGTCTTTAGGCGGGGGAGGAAGTGCGTCTCCTTGTATAAATTTTGCCATGCTCGACGAGCATCAGTTTTTTATAAGATATTCCGTGGCTTATGACCTCACCCGACAGCGTACGCACATCGAAGCTTCCAGAGCTTCTGCGTCCGTGTATGTACCCCAGCCGTCCATCGGCCTTCACGATGTCGTTGAGCCCGAATCCGAACATCATCCTCGGGCACTGGTTCGCCTTGCGGATGCCGCCCTTGAGTATCGTCAGTTTGTGGATCTGCCGGTTGTGGCAGCGGACCTTGCGGCTCTGATACACGAATTTGTCAGATCCGGCATCCGGATGGCCTGCGATGCATCTGGCATCCACCGCATGCGACTTATCCAGGCCATGCGTGATCCGTGTGTTCTTAGTGATGTAGCCGAATGTCATGCGGACGTTCCCGTACAAGGCCTTGAGTCTCTCGTATACAGCCCACCGCATGACTCCCATGAACGTCTCTGCCCGAAAGCCGCGATTGGGTTTGTCGAGGCTGAACTTGCCTTCATGGTAATCGTGATGGCATGTACGGCAGAGCGTAATCAGGTTCTTTGGCCTGTCGGAACCGCCGTCCTTGCGCTGAACCAGGTGATGGACTTCAAGTACGGAATCCTTCGATCTGCCGTTGCAGTGTCTGCACTTGTGGTTATCCCGCCAGAGCACATACTCGCGTACGTTCCAGAACCCCATCTGGTCGCCCTGCTGATACCCGGTACCTTCGATTTCAGGATTTCTGATCTTCTGAATGTCGAATGCCGCGGTCTCGACGACGGTCTCCGTCACCGGCAGGATAGAGTGCACGAACGCCACGAGGGTAAGATGCTCGCCAATCCTTGCCTCGATCGAGGGAGCAAGCCAGCCTTTGTTTTTGGAATGAACGCGATTATCGAATCTCGGTGCACGATACCGTGTCCTGCGGTTGCGTCTCGACCGGCGGAGGGACCTTCTGGCTTCCAGAAGGTTCACGATGTCCTGTCGGGTCGTGTGTTCGCATTCGAACAGCACGCGGTCTTCGGTTGAAGCCGAGAGTCCGATGTGGGAATATCCCGCGTCGACACCAAGGGTTACGGGTTCGGTGATATCGCTGACAGCGAACCTGAGGCGGATCGTGAACGGTGTCAGGTCCACAATGTCGGCGCGGTTGCTCTTGAGAAGGTGTCTTGCCTTGCAGTCGGAGCATGGCATGAGCGGTGCGCCGGCCTGGTTGATTACGTATGTCATGTCGACCTCCTGTAAGGGATTCGTCGTCAGGCTCCGACGTGGAGCATGGATGCAGTCGCCTTTAAGGCCTCCCCATCCATCGGGGTCGCCGGGTCTTGCTCCCGGCAGTCCTTCGCCGATGTTATCAGCCGGTTTGTCGCAGGCAGCACTGCTCCTACCCTCAGAGCTGTTTAACCACCTACCGCAGAGTCCAGGACTAGGATGACATCCCGGAGTGCCTATGTATTCGGCTGTAACGTAGTGCTCAAGGCACTTGGGCTAGTCAACCGGAGCTCTTACAAGCTCCCGCCTTCAGGCGGGGGTAGTTGACCAAAAATCCTCCCGGTTGCAGACCTGGACGGCCAGGTATTCCATCAGCGACAGTCTTCTCTCCGATCCGGGGAACCGGTCTTCGTTGCTGACGATCGAGTACAGGCATTCTTCTTTGTAGGAGACCTTCCAGACCAGAATGCCGTCGTATTCAAGGCATATATGGGAATCGAAGTCACCCTTGGTGAAATCCCCGGCCTCCATGCGGAAGACCGTTCTGTTGTCGGGGAAACGGTAGATGATGTTCCTCGGGTCCTGGGGTTCGTGCGGAGGATATCCGTGTACTCTGTGTCCATTCCGGCCGAGATGACCGATCCGTTCTTTGTGGAGACGGAGAGCCAGAGCAGTCCTTTCTTGTTCCTGACTTCCAGTACCGCCGAGCCGTCTGTCTTCATCCCGACCCTGATGTTCTTGAAGAGGCCCGGGCTCGAACGTCTGCCCAACAGTTCCAAGTGGCTCTTTGCCCTTTCCAGAAGGAGATAGTCTTTCATCTTCAGTTCCCGAAGCGCGGGCAGATGTCCCGGCATGTGCAGTGTCCGCAGCCGCATTCCTCGTCTGAGTATTCATTGTTCGGATCGCAGCTCCAGGACAGCTTCTCGATGAGGACCTTGCGGTGTTCCATGTTCTCCCAGTCGAGGCCAGAGACTCCTTCTTTATAGAATTTGTCTCCTGCGGGGAAGCGCCGGGCCGTGAAGTTCTTCCACTGGTCGAAGGTGTTGTCGTCGTCCATCTCCTCGTGGTTGCGGACGGCGTATTTCGCCTTGGCCGCGCTTTTCGCGAAGACCGTGGTGACGCCGAACTCGTAAGCGTCCGGGTCCCTTACCACATAGCATTTCATCTTCTTCATGTTGGCTCCTGTAAAAGGAAGGTCTTGATGGCGAGCCTGCATCTGTCGGGAGGGCAGCTGTTGTTACAGCCCTTTTTCCCACAGAGCGTGTTGTTGGCCAGGAAGTCGGCAAGCTCGTCGACGTTCATCTGCTTGATCTTCCTGAAGTTCGAGAACGAGGTGTCCCTTCGCATAATGACGGAGGAGACGTCGCCGTGTCTGGTGTGTCTGACGGCGCACAGCCCCGCCAGATTCATGAAGATGTCGTGGCAGGAGAAGGACTGGCATCTTTTCGAAAGGCGGTAAATGCGGATGCGGTATCTGAAGCGGTCGCCTTCGACGGAGCAGGGGACGATCTTCACCGTCTCCCTTCCGAGGATCACGAAGCCGTCCTTGACGTACCTCTCGAAGCAGCCGTCGCCGATCTGGCAGAAACCCTCCTTTCTCAGGAAGTTCTCGATCTCGGTTCTGGTCGGATATCCCAGGGTGCTTTTGGGAAGTTCTCTCATGTTCTTCCTCACAGTACGAATTCGACAAGCTTCTCGCTGTCGGTCAGGACCTCTCCCGAAGGGGAAAGTATAATTTCGTTGATGGCGTTGCATAGACAGGAGGATTTCCTCCCGTTGATGCCCGTCGTGTTGATCATGGCCAGCCTCGAGATCTTGCTCTCGTTGAGGGACTTGCCGCACCAGATGACGTTGCTTACGGTGTTCTCCTTTACACCAAAGCCGTGGCGGGCGCGTGACCCGCACAACAAGAGCCCCATCTGCGGGGTGCGGGCTGTCATCGGTAACGTATCACCAGCACATAGGGCGCTATCGGCCATGACATGCAGGTCACCACTGTAGTCAGGAGCACCATGCCCCAGACCCAGGAAAGGACCGGCTCCCTTTTGAAGCAGAGCACGATTCCGGCGACGCAGCAGGCCCACACCAAAACGGAGAACACGACATGGAGGGCGATGCTCCAGTGCGCGTATCTGACGACGACGGTGCAGATGATCATCAGCGCGAGGGCCAGAGGCAGTCCCCAATAGGGGTCGAAAGCCTTGCGCTTTCCGGGTTCCGCCTTCACCGGAGGCTTTCCGGCTTCAGGCTTCTTTCTATCGGAGACAATGCCTTCGTATATCGAGCGGATAATGGCGGCCACTTCTTCGTGCGGCATGGGTGTGATCGGTGTTTTGTCTGGTTCCATCTATTGCAAAAAAGGGCAGCCCGTCGGGCCGCCCCTGTCGTTGTCAGAATACCTCATCCCTGAAGTACTCGTATCCGTACATCTCGTATTCCGGGACGAACTTCATTCCCTCCGGTGTCTCGACATAGTAGCCGCGGATCTTCGTGATCTTGACGCCGTTGACGATCGAGACGCTGTATCTCATCCATGGGTACTGGGTTGCCGTCAGCGGATACACTCCGTCGCGGAAGGTCTCGTAGCCGGACTTCTCAACGTGCTTCGTATGGTAGTTGAAACCGGTGAAGACCTCGTCCCTGAACTTCTCGTAACCTGACTTTTCGCGTTTGGCCGCATCATAGGAGAAGCCGGTGAAAACCTCATCGAGGAACTTCTCGTAGCCGGTCTTCTCGGGAACCTTGCCGACGGTCTCGGCGAAGGTCTCATCGCGGAAGGTGGAATAACCGTCCTGTGCGAAAGCTGCGGTGCATGCGAAAAGCATGACGAGCACGGCGAAGATTGTGATTGTCTTCTTCATTTTCTGTTCTCCTTTTCAACAAGAATTTCTTCGCGATTTCCCATCCTGAACAGGATTCTGTTGTCCCTGATGAGAACTGATTCGTATCGGTAACCCTGAATGCGGGGATTGCCTTCTGTTTCGATCTCGAGCCTTCCGGGAAGGAGCGAGACCTTCTGTGTGCCGCTGGTCCACTTGTTGCCGTAGCACTGGATGAAGTTCAGGTTCGTCAGGACCCGTCTTATGAGAAAGTCCATCCCGAGACTGTCGATCTCGACTCCGTTGGCGGAGAGGACGAGGACGGCGGCCTCGAAGTTCTCTGCCGTGGTGGACGCGCAGAGGTCGCGTCTGACTGTCAGCCTGGAATTGAGGACCTGTCCGATCGTAAGGACGGTGGAGAGTACCTCCCTGTCGAGGTAGACGCCGCACAGAACCAGCTCGTCGTCTTTCGAGATGTAGGGGAGGACGTTGAGCTCGAAGCTCCTGAGAAAGCCTTCTCCCGGCTTCCTGGCGATTGTCACGGCGGTTTTCCCTGTGACGGACTGCCAGAGATCGATGGCTTCGGAGATCTGCCGGTGGAGCCTGTATTTCTCTTCATCCCCACTGTTGTTGAGGACGACGATTCTGCCATAGCCGCCTTCGGCTATCTCGCGTGCGATACGGGGGACGACTGCCATGGATCCGGCACTTCTGTTCTCACCCGTCACCATGTCGTACTGCATGTACGCGATCATCAGGATTTTATCGGGCATCTGCTATACTCCTTTGAAAACCTTTCGTATTCGGAATCGACGAGATCCGCATCGGCCAGAATGATCTGTGAGCAGAGGACCCGTTCGCTGGAATCCTCGAAGCGCAGCTTCACATGCGGATGCCTGTATCCGGACTTGGGGCAGACGAACGCGATGAGGCCGTCTTTGTCGAGCGTGTCCTTGCAGGCGTAGACAAAACCCCAGTCGTAGTTGTTTTCGGTGGGCATCCCGTCCGCGTAGGAGACGATCGTCCATCCTTTCTCCCTCAGGAGGGGGAAGATGTCCTTGATCTTCTGGTTGTGCATGCAGTACTTGGGATCTATCGAGAATGTGAGTTCCCTGACGTTGTAGTGGCAGACGTGGATCCCGAGTTCCGAGAGATGTGTGCATGCATCTATGAAGAAATTTGCAATCGGATCCCCTTCGTCCGGAGATGCGTCGTGCGCATCCACCCAATCGAAGGGAAGGCCTGCGTTCCTGCACGCGAGCCTGACCGAGTTCTTCGCTATTTCGAGCCTGTTGTGGTAGACGTTCTCGCAGAGCGTCTGGGAGACGTCTATGCCCTTGAATCTCTCGGATTTGGCTCCGAATGCCTCGACC
>Ga0310786_10001150_pt1 | contig 42569 bp, 34 predicted proteins | sample AusTroGonzalo_MG_FD_203881 | JGI IMG/M metagenome (GOLD analysis project Ga0310786, IMG submission 203881) | Bovine rumen microbial communities from tropical cattle in Woodstock, Queensland, Australia - Gonzalo_03 (v2) (version 2) | ecosystem: Host-associated > Mammals > Digestive system >...
AGCACCTCGCTCTTCACGATGCCATCAACGCCCTGTCCGCCGAGCGGTCCCCACGCCATCACGTTCGTGCCGAATTCGGCATGAATCGGTTCGATGCCCGTCTGCTGGATGAGCGTGTTGCACTGCAACTGGTTCACCATCGGCTTCACCTCCACATAGTGGGCGAAGTCGAAGAAGCGGCCTGCCTGGAAGTTGCTAACGCCGATGGCGCGAACCTTACCAGCACGATAAGCCTTCTCCATAGCCCGCCACGTGCCGAACACGTCGCCGTAGGCCTGATGGATGAGCAGCAGGTCGATATACTCCGTCTGCAACTTGCGCAGGCTCTCGTCGATGCTCTTGGAGGCCTTTTCGTCGCCAGCATTCGAAATCCACACCTTCGTCACGAGGAACAGGTCTTCGCGCCCGATGCCACTCTTACGCCAGGCATTGCCCACGCCCTCCTCATTCTTGTAGGCCTGTGCCGTATCGATCAGGCGATAGCCTACGCTCAGCGCGTCCGTCACGCATCGTTCACACTCTTCAGGGCTCACCAGAAACACGCCATAGCCCAACAAGGGCATTTCAACGCCATTGCTTAATCTAATGTACTCCATATTTGTTCTGATTAAAATCCTAAACCTTTAAGCCACTTTTCAACCTTAGTTTTTTCTGTACGCACCTCGTGGCCATAGATGCTGAAACCTTTGGTGACATTAGCCCCGGGGAAGGCTGTCTTAACGTCCTCTACGCAATTAGCCAGACCTGAGCCCTCGTGGGTGGTGAAGGGGATGACGGTCTTGCCCTTCAGGTCGCCAGCGTGTTTTTTGAAGAAGGTGAACATCACCTGCGGATATGTTCCCCACCAGACGGGACCGCCGATGAACACGGTGTCGTACTGGCTCAAATCTACGTCACCCTCATACTCAGGCAGCTCACCGTTCTTTGCTTCTTCCTTTGCCAAATTGATAAGTGGCGTATAAGCCATACCATCGTACTTGTGCGTCACAATCTCGAACTGCTCCGCGCCGATGATCTCGCTGATATAGTCGGCCACAATCTTCGTGTTGCCCACCTCAATGTTTCCTACTGCGTAGTTGTCTCCCGCATGCGAGAAGAACACTACCAAACTTTTTCCGTTCTCTGCCATAATTTTCTCTTGCTTAGCGCCGCCGCTGCATGCCGTTGATACGAGCAGCGCTACTGCGGCTGTGATGATACTTTTGATATTCATATTCGTTTGTTTCTGATTTCTGGGTGCAAAGTTACGATGATTTTTCCATACTATAGTTTCACAAAAAGCGTCATAATTTTCACTTTTTGCCTAAATCGTTCGTTTATATATAAAATAATGTGTAATTTTGTCCCCATGAAGGTAGATTTCCAGTATTCCATCGACTTTCTGGCGATGAATGCGCCAGAGTTGAGCCATACCTGTATGCACCTGCTCTGCAAGGCTGGCGAGGGTAGCTTTGTGTTCAATGAGCGGTGCTATCACATCGTAAAGAACGATCTGGTGGTGATACCCATGCCCAACCGCGTCAGTAACCTCGCGGCACATGCTGATATGCAGGTGGAGTGGTTTGCTGCCGACTATAAGTTTCTGCAGAACCTGCTGCCGTCAAACAACTACAGCATCGGTGGAAGCATCTCGTTGAATCAGGATCCTGTCATCAAACTCACAGACGAACAGGCTCAGCATCTGCTTGCCGACTTCCATAGACTTCGAGACCGCATGGGCGACCGCCATCTGCAGTTCTACCACGAACTGATGGGAAGCCTTTGCCTAACGATGATGTACGACATCTTCGATGCTCATGCCCAGCGCGATGCCACCGACACCCACAGCGACCGCACGGCCTATATAGTAAAGCAGCTCATGGCGCTGCTCGCTACCGGCATCAGCCGCACAGAACGCGACGTGAGCTACTATGCCGAGCGAATGAATGTGTCGCCCAAGTACCTCTCTGCCACTGTCAAGCGTGTAACGGGTCACAGCGTCACCTCTTACATCGACCGCCACACCGTGCCCATACTGAAAGACTATCTGAATGACGAACGCCTGTCGCTCACCCAGATAGCCGAACTAATGAATTTCGCTTCCCTCTCGTACTTCAGCCGCTACTGCACCAAGCATCTCGGCCAGTCACCCAGCGAGTATCGCCAAAGCCTTCAGCCGAAGTAAACAACAGTGACAAGTTAGAGATATCTATATCTTCTATCACTGCAATACCCTCTGATATAGTTGCGTTTGCTTCTTGTCAAGATTCGTAATCTTGATTTGTACCTTGGAAGAACGTGATATGTCGTTAAGATGAATGTCTCTCAGCAGAAAAGATGAAGCCGGATGAATCATTCATACAAAAAAGGGACCTATCCAAGTATGTGGACAGGTCCCATAATTAATATTAGAATTCGTCTACTCTTCAACTGCTGCCTGTGCTGCAGCCAGACGTGCGATGGGCACGCGGAACGGAGAGCAAGATGCGTAGTTCATGCCAACCTTAGCGCAGAACTTCACAGAGCTGGGCTCACCACCATGCTCACCACAGATACCGCAGCGGAGCTCAGGACGAACCTCGCGGCCTTCCTTCACAGCGAACTTGATGAGGCGGCCTACACCAACCTGGTCGAGCACCTGGAACGGGTCAACCTTCAGGATCTTCTTGTCGAGGTATGCAGGCAGGAACGAAGCGATATCGTCACGGCTGTAACCGAAAGTCATCTGAGTCAGGTCGTTGGTACCAAACGAGAAGTACTGAGCTTCTGAAGCAATCAGGTCGGCGGTCAGGGCAGCACGAGGAATCTCAATCATCGTACCGATCTCGAACTCAACCTCGATGCCATACTCAGCGAACACTTCCTTAGCGGCATACTGGATGACTTCCTTCTGCTGCTTCAGCTCGTTGATAGTACCAATCAGCGGAACCATGATCTCGGGCATCGGGTTCTTACCTTCCTTCTTCAGCTCGCAAGCTGCAGAGAGGATAGCCTTGGTCTGCATAGCGGTGATCTCGGGGAAGGTGATGCCCAGACGGCAACCACGGTGACCGAGCATCGGGTTGTTCTCAGCGAGAGAAGCTACACGGCGCTGGATCTCCTCCAGGCTGACGCCCATCTCCTTGGCCATGGTCTCCTGACCCGGCAGATCGTGGGGAACGAACTCGTGGAGAGGGGGATCGAGCAGACGGATGTTCACGGGCAGACCGTCCATAGCCTCGAGGATGCCCTTGAAGTCAGCCTTCTGGTAAGGCAGCAGCTTGGCAAGAGCCTTCTCGCGTCCGGCAACGCTGTCGGCGAGAATCATCTCACGCATGGCAACGATCTTCTGATCCTCGAAGAACATGTGCTCGGTACGTGTCAGACCGATACCCTTGGCACCGAAGGCGCGAGCCACCTGTGCGTCGTGCGGGGTGTCAGCGTTGGTACGAACCTGCAGCTTCGTGTACTTGTCGCAGAGGTCCATCAGCTCCTTGAAGTCACCGCTGAGCTCAGCAGCCTTCGTGGGCACCTCGCCAGCGTAAACCTGACCAGTAGTACCGTTCAGAGATATGTAGTCGCCCTCCTTGTATACTGTGCCGTCAATCTCAACGGTCTTGTCCTTATAGCTAACGTTCAGAGCACCAACACCCGACACGCAGCACTTACCCATACCACGAGCCACAACGGCAGCGTGAGAGGTCATACCGCCACGAGCGGTGAGGATACCCTCGGCAGCAGCCATACCAGCGAGGTCCTCAGGAGAGGTCTCGATACGTACAAGCACTACCTTGTGACCATTCTCGTGCCACTCCTTAGCGTCGTCAGCGTGGAACACGATCTGACCGCAGGCAGCACCGGGAGATGCGGGTAGACCCTGAGCAATCACCTTGGCAGCAGAGAGAGCCTTCTTGTCGAATACGGGGTGCAGCAGCTCGTCGAGCTTCTGGGGCTCGCAGCGCATGATGGCGGTCTTCTCGTCGATCATACCCTCGTGGAGCAGGTCGATAGCAATCTTCACCATAGCAGCACCGGTACGCTTACCGTTACGTGTCTGGAGGAACCAGAGCTTGCCCTCCTGAACGGTGAACTCCATATCCTGCATATCGTGGTAGTGAGCCTCGAGCTTCTCCTGAATGCCGTTCAGCTCGGCATAGATCTCAGGCATGGCCTCCTCCATAGAAGGATACTTGGCTACGCGCTCAGCCTCAGAGATGCCAGCGCGCTCAGCCCAGCGCTGAGAACCGATCTTCGTGATCTGCTGCGGGGTACGGATACCAGCCACAACGTCCTCACCCTGAGCGTTCACCAGATACTCACCGTTGAACAGGTTCTCACCATTGGCGGCGTCACGGCTGAAGCAAACACCAGTAGCAGAGGTGTCGCCCATGTTACCGAAGACCATAGCCATCACGCTAACGGCTGTACCCCACTCGTCGGGGATTCCTTCCATCTTACGATAGAGGATAGCGCGCTCGTTCATCCAGCTGCGGAACACAGCGCAGATAGCGCCCCAGAGCTGCTCGATAGGATCGTTGGGGAAGTCCTTGCCGGTGCGCTCCTTGATGGCAGCCTTGAACAGCTGAACCAGCTTCTTCAGGTCCTCAACAGAGAGGTCCTTGTCGAGAACGACACCGCTCTCCTTCTTCACCTTCTCGATAATCTCCTCGAACGGATCGATATCGGTCTTGTTCACGGGCTTCATCTCGAGCACCACGTCACCGTACATCTGTACGAAACGGCGGTAGCTGTCATATACGAAGTGGGGGTTGTTAGTCTTCTTGGCCATACCCTCGGCAACCTCGTCGTTAAGACCAAGGTTCAGGATGGTATCCATCATACCCGGCATAGAAGCGCGTGCACCAGAACGTACAGAGACGAGCAGGGGGTTCTGAGCGTCACCGAACTTGCAGTTCATCAGGTCCTCGATGTGCTTCACGGCAGCCATCACGTCGTCGTTCAGCAGTTCCATGATCTTCTGCTGACCAACCTGATAGTACTCGTTACAGCAGTCGGTGGTGATTGTGAAACCAGGAGGAACAGGAACACCAATGTGGTTCATCTCTGCAAGGTTAGCACCCTTGCCACCAAGTTCCTCACGCATTTTTGCATTACCTTCGGCCTTACCATTACCGAAGAGGTAAACTCTTTTTTGACTCATAAATACTGTGTTAATTATACCTTGTTAATCAATTGTAGACTTGTCTTCTATCAGTTAACGTGCAAAGTTAATGTAATTTTTGCAGATTACCAAAGAAAACGCCAACTTTTTCGTTTTATTAATTAAGCAAGGCAGTATATGTAACATAAAAAAGCCCCGAGATTTGCCTCGGAGCTTTGAATCCTTTTACTTCCTGCGGAGAGAACAGGATTCGAAAAAAGCCCCGAGGTTTGCCTCGGAGCTTTGAATCCTTTTACTTCCTGCGGAGAGAACAGGATTCGAACCTGCGAGCCGGTTTTGCCGGCTACACGCTTTCCAGGCGTGCCTCTTCAACCACTCGAGCACCTCTCCAAATAGGGGTTTCCGCAGTCGATTTCTCAAAATCGGGTGCAAAGATACGAATTAATTCCGAATCCCAAAAACTTTTTCCACATTTTCGTTCGTTTGCCGACAGATTTCTTCTTCGCTGACAGCATAAGCCTCGGCCAGCCGTTGCAGCACATAGCGTACAAAGGCAGGCTCGTTGCGTTTTCCGCGCATAGGGACAGGAGCCATATAGGGAGCGTCGGTCTCCAGGACAATACGATCGAGGGGTACGGCGGCAGCAAGGTCTTCGGGCAGGTGCGACTTCTTGAATGTCAGCACGCCGCCAACGCCCAGCACGAACTGCTCGAACTGCAACAGTTGTGCGGCCTCCTGCTGATTGCCCGTAAAACAGTGGAACACGCCACCGGGCAGGTCGTGCGCGTACTTTTTTATAATAGCCACCATCTCGTTCTGTGCCTTACGGCAGTGAATCATCAGCGGCAGCCGCGTCTCCACCGACCAGCGTACCTGCTCTTCGAAGGCTTCCAGCTGCTCCTGCTCGAACTCACGACTCCAGTAGAAGTCGAGGCCGACTTCGCCAATGGCAATTATTGGTGAAGGGTGGAGGGTGGATGGTGAAGGGAGAATCGACTTGATGGCGGCGAGCTGGTCGCGCCAGTCGCTGCGCACCTCCTCGGGATGCAGGCCGACCATCGGGAAGAGGTAGTCGGTATATTGCTGACAGAGGGCGAGGATGCGCTCCGAGGTCTTCAGGTCGATGGCAGGCAGGAACACCTTCCCCACCCCAGCCTCACGGGCACGGGCCATGACCGCCTCGCGGTCGCTGTCGAACTCTTCACCATCCAGATGGCAGTGGGTGTCTATATAACTGAGAACTTTCAACTGAGAACTGAGAACTGAGAACTGAGAACTTTCAACTGAGAACTGAGAACTTTCAACTGAGAACTGAGAACTGAGAGGTATGATTATTTGCGGCGCTTCATCATCTCGTCGGTGTAGTCCAGGAGCATCTGCTTGCGGTCGTCGCTGACGTTGACTTTCGCCAGATACTTTCGGCACTCGTCGAAGTAGTAGTTAATCTTCTCCTCGCAGAGATGGCGGATGCCAATCTGGTCGTAGAGAGCAGTGACAGCCTTCACCTTCTCCTCGCGGTCGAAGTCGCTGGCCTCTATCCAGCGCATCAGCTCGGCACGCTGCTCAGCATTGGCACGGTTCACGGCATTGATGAGCATATAGGTCTTCTTGTTCGACGTGATGTCGCCGCCGATAGCCTTTCCGAAGACCTTCGGGTCGCCATAGACGTCGAGCAGGTCATCCTGCAGCTGGAAGGCCAGTCCCAGCTGTTCACCGAACTTATAGAGGTTCTCAACGTCGGCAGCGGGAGCATCGGCCAGCAGGGCACCCATCTTCACGGCACAGGCCAGCAGGACGCTGGTCTTCAGGCGTATCATCTCGATATACTCATCCTCGGTGACGTCGTTGCGCGTCTCGAAGGCCATGTCGTACTCCTGTCCCTCGCCAATCTCCAAGGCCGTCTTTGTGAACAGGCTGAGCACCTGCGGCAGATAGCGCGCATCGCACTGCTGCATACGCTCATAGGCCAGCACCAGCATGGAGTCGCCCGAGAGGATGGCCTTGTTGGCATCCCAGCGGCGGTGCACCGTCTGATGGCCGCGGCGCACGTCGGCATTGTCCATCAGGTCGTCGTGCAGCAGCGTGTAGTTGTGATACGTCTCCAGAGCGACGGCCTGCATCAGGATGCTCTCCGGATCTTCGCGATAGAGGTTGTAGGCCAGCATCATCAGCACGGGGCGGATGCGCTTGCCGCCAATGGACAGCACGTAGCGGATGGGGTCGTAGAGCGATGCCGGCTGCCGGTCGTAGGGCAGCTGGTCGATGAAGGCGTTCACCTTCGTGAGGAGTTCATTCGAGTTGAACATATTGTTTCGTTATTTCGTTATGACGTGATATCGTTATTCCGTCGACTTAGAGCTTGAAGACGATAGGTATGCACACCATCGTGCGACAAGGCCGCCCGTCCTGCTGCCCCGCCTTCCATGCCGGCATCATGCGCAGCACGCGCAGGGCTTCGCGGTCCAGTGCCGGGTCGACGGGTTCCACCACCTTCAGGTCGCTGAGCGAGCCGTCGGCATTCACGATGAACTGTGTGACGACCTTTCCCTGCAGTTTCCTGCGTCGGGCGGTTTCGGGATAGCTGAGGTTCTTCGTCAGCCACTTCATCAGGGCCACGGCACCGCCAGGAAACTCCGGCAGCTGTTCCAGCACCTTTCGGTCGTCGGCGTCCAGCTCCTCCTTGTTTATATCGGGGCGCACCTCGTCCTCGTCGGTCGTCTTTTCCTCGATGTCGGCCCCGTCGGGCATCAGTTCGTCGTCGTTCAGCTCCTCAGCTTCCTCCTCAACGACGTTCAGCTGTTCAATGGTCTTGGGCTCCAGCGCCACGGGGTCGGTAATCAGCGGTATGCGGTCTTCTTCCTCTTTCAGCTTGTCCAGGTCCAGCTCGTTGATGAGATTGTCCAGTGCGTCTTCATCGAGTCCGCTGTCGCTGGCGGTATAGTCGTACTCCAGTGCCACGAACAGCGCCGCCAGCACCACGACGATGCTCAGCAGGAAATTCTGTCTGCTGCGACGGTCCATGTCTGAACGAGTACTCTTCTTAACTTCCATAATAAAACAGTGCCTTTTTCCGTTATATCTCTGAAAGGCGCTGCAAAATTAAGAAAATTTTCTCATTTCTCATTTCTCATTTCTCATTTATTTCGTACCTTTGCGTTCGAATTTAATATATTTAGGATGAAGAGAGTCGTTTGGACAGCAGTTTTGACACTTTTTGTGCTGGCAACTCCAGCACAAGAGAGCCGTACTGTCTACAATTTCCTCCGCCTGCCCGTCAGTGCCCACGTAGCGGCCCTGGGTGGCGACAACATCACCATCAGCGATGACGACCCCTCGCTCGTCTTCCACAACCCCGCACTCATCAACAACGTCAGCGACCGCTCGCTGGGGCTCAACATGATGACCTACATGGAGGGCAGCGTCACCGCCAGCGCCTCCTACCTCCGTGCGGCAGGCGAACGTGCTTCGTGGGGTGTCGCCGGACAGTTCATGGACTACGGCACCATCAAGGAGGCCAACGCCTATGGCGAGCAGACGGGCGACTTCCACGCCAAGGACATCAGCATCAGCGGCACCTTCGGCTACGCGCTGACCAACAATATCAGCGGCGGCATCACCGCCAAGGTCGTGACGTCGTACATCGGACAGTACAACTCGCTGGCCACCGCCGTCAACCTCGGTCTAAACTACTTCGACCCCGAGAGTCAGTGGTCCGTGTCGGCCGTAGCCCGTAACCTGGGCGGACAGCTGAAAGCCTACGAGGACGACTTCGAGCCCATGCCGCTCGACCTTCAGGTGGGTGTCAGCAAGCGGCTCGTCGGCTCGCCCCTCAGGTTCTCGGCCTCGCTGGTACGCCTGAACGACTGGCAGTACGGCCTCGGCAAGCACATCGTCGTCGGTGCCGACATCCTGCTCTCCGAACAGTTCTATGCCGCCGTCGGCTACAACGCTCTGCGAGCCTCCGAGATGAAGATTAGCGAAGACGAGGGCAGCAGTGCCCACGGTGCCGGACTGTCTATCGGCGCCGGTCTGAACCTGAACCGGCTGAAGCTGAACGTCGCCTACGCCAAGTACCACGTCTCTGCCAGCAGCCTTCTGGTGAACGTCGGCTACTCATTATAATGGAAAAATGTCAAAAGAAGAAAAAAATATGAAGAAGATTACCATAGCTATCGACGGCCACTCCTCGTGCGGCAAGAGCACGATGGCCAAGGACCTTGCCCGCGAGGTCGGTTACGTCTACGTTGACACGGGCGCCATGTACCGTGCCGTCACCCTCTATGCCCTGCGCCACGACCTGTTCGAGGCCGGCGGTGCCGTCAAGGAAGAGGCTCTCCGCGAGGCCATGCCCCTGATTACCATCGACCAGCGGCTCGTCGACGGCAAGACCACCACGTTCCTCAACGGCGAGAACGTCGAGCGCGAGATTCGCAGCCTCGAGGTCAGCAACCACGTCAGCCCCATCGCCGCCATCCCCTTCGTCCGCACCGCCCTCGTGGCACAGCAGCAGGCCATGGGACGCGAGGGAGGCATCGTCATGGACGGCCGCGACATCGGCACCACCGTCTTCCCCGACGCCGAGCTGAAGGTCTTCGTCACCGCCAGCGCCGAGGTGCGCGCCCAGCGCCGCTACGACGAACTGCTGCAGAAAGGAATGCCCGCCGACTACGACGACATCCTGAAGAACGTCCAGGAGCGCGACTACATCGACTCCCACCGCGACGTCTCCCCCCTGCGTCAGGCCGACGACGCCCTGCTCCTTGATAACTCCGCGATGACCATCCCCGAGCAGAAGCAGTGGCTCCTTGACCGCTTCCACGAAGTATCGGCAGCCCTGTAAAACAATAGATATTTACTAATCAAATACCTACTGCTATGAAGAAAATCCTATTGACAATCGCAGCCACCTTGACTCTGGCCACAGCCCAGGCACAGAAACAGCCTGCTAACATGAGAGTGGAGGTGGCCGAGGCCGAGACCGACAACGGCGAGTACTCCATCTTTACGTACAAGGACTCCGAGGCCGACGACTCTTTCGGCTACTACCTCAGCCTGGGTCGCGTCACCGACTTCCTCGGTGCCGACGAAATCCTCGGCATAGAGATCAAGAACCTCCATGAGGTCACCATCCGCCTCGGTGCCACCACCGACGAGGCGTTGACTACCATTGACTCTATCCTCGACCTCTATGACAGGGACCTTGATACCACGGTGGAGTTCCAGGGACGTGCCGCTACCAGCGGACTTCAGCTTGGCGACTCCCTGACCAGCACCTGCACGGTGGTGAAAAAGACGCTCGGTGGCAAGCGTCTGCAGTTCCTCTTCCCCAGTGGTAAGCGCCAGGCGCGCGCCTACCTCTCGAAATCCACGCTCAAGGAACTTCGCGCAAACTTTAAGTTAGATATCAAGTTACACCCTAAACAACATCGTAAGCTATGAGAAAAATATTAGTAATGGCCGCAGTCGCCATGATGACAGCAATGAATGTAAACGCACAGAATGGTTACGACGAGACGAAGCACGAGGTGGCAATAAGCTATGGCTTGTGGTCGAACTCTGAGATTATCGACGCGTTTGAGAATGTGGGAGGTATCCTTGTGGGGGCCAGGTTTGATAACGAGAAGTACTTCGGCCCTATCAGTGCCGAGTATTTCTATCATACGAAGAACTGGCTCGGCGTAGGCGGCATCTTCGCTTACGGCCAATATGAGCAGGATGTCTACTTAGCTAAGCAAAAGGACGGTGTGAGAAAGAACACCTACCTCACGCTGATGCCCGCCGTGAAGCTTGACTGGCTGCGCAAGAAGCACTTCGGCATGTACTCCAAACTGGCTTTCGGTGCCACCCTGCGCAGCGAGAAGTACACCAGCGACACCGATTCCAACAAGGACGAAAGCGACAGCGAAGTCCACGTGAACTGGCAGGCATCGCTGCTCGGCATGGAGTTCGGCAGCCCCACCTTCCGCGGCTTCCTTGAGCTGGGCACTGGTGAGCAGGGCATCGCCCTTGTCGGTCTGCGCTACAAGTTCTGATTGAATTTGAACTCCAAAACCGTGATGCCTACGGGCAGAGCGGGGCTTGTGACTCAGAGGGACAGTCCCTCTGAGTCACAATAATGTCTGCTGTTATTCCAGCTTCTTGCCCTTGTAGTAGGCATTGAAATGATCCTGGCCGTAACCGTTGCCCGTATATTTAAACGACGAGGCCATAGCACCTTCCACCCGAGTGCCGCGATAATAGACACTGAAGGAATCCTTGGCGTAGCCGCCTTCCAGAATCACGAAGCTTGAGGCCATACAACCCTTTAACTTCTCACCGAAATAATAGACGTTGAAGGAATCCTTGGCATAGCCGCCACCTAAATCCACAAACGAAGAAGCCATCGCATCAATCTTCTTGTCGCCGTAGTAGACGTTAAAGCTGGTCTTGTAATAACCTTTGTGCGCAGCGTCGTCGGGCTCACCCCTCCCCTCATGGTTGCGATGACGCCAGTTGGAACGCTCTTTCAGACGGAACGTCGAAGGGTCGACATTCTCGAGCACCCGACCGTTCATATACACATTCATCCGGTCTTTGGCGTAGCCTCTGCCCAAATCGACGAAACTCCGTGCATCAGCCTCCATCATCACATCGTCGCCGAAATACACGCGACCACGATCAATCTCATACCGCTGGGCGTTGCTCATCAACGTCCATCCCATCATTATCACAACAAAAAATGACTTGAGTAAAAAAGCTGTCTGTTTCATATCCGTTTAGTTTTAAATTTACTATTCTGCTGCAAAGATAGCGTAATTCCCGTAAACAGACAACAGGAAATCCCTATTCTTTTGTGGGGAATTTCCTAATATAGAAGAATAAGTTCCTTTGGGAATGGTCATACAGCAATTGCTGCCGATGCTGGTCACAGCGGCAGTAACTGCTTCTTTTTTTACCATGGCGTTTGTCGACAAACCATAATCCATGCTGGCCACATTGCGCACTGTAACCAAGTAGGATTTTGGGGTGCAAAGATAGTGATAATATGTGGAGCGTGCAAGGGAAACGGTCAGGCTCGTCAAATCCTAAAGTTATTACTTACTGGTCCTGAAGAGGTTAGAAGGGCAATAGGAGGAATAAGTGAGAATGATGTGACTCATTCCTTTTCGTTTCGAAAAAACACGGGAAACGAAAAAAGTGGTGACACCCGGCCCACCCGACACACCTAGAACCAACCCCCAGCCCACCCCGAACGGGAGGGGGGAAGAGGGACTCTGAAAAGCTTACCTTTAGAAACCTAAAGCTTACCTTTTCGCGGCTAAAGGTCACCTTTAGAAACCTAAAGCTTACCTTTTCAGAGCTAAAGCTTACCTTTTCACCCTGATTTAGGTGCGTCGGGTGTGCCGGGTGTGGGTGTTTTTCGGTATAAGTGGTTAGAATCGGATGAGGGTGGAGCCGCTGACGGCGGGAGGACCGTCGAGCTGGACGGCATAGATGCTGTTCTTTCGAGGTGCGGAGTAAGAGAAGGAGGAAGGTACGGGGAACGAGAAGGTCGTGGACTCGGAGGTAGCGGTGTACGCGGGTGCGTAGACCGTGGTACGGAAGAGCTGGCGGCCGTCGAGGGCGTAGACGGTCAGGGTGAGCGGACCATCGACAGTAGCGCCGGCAGGGAGTGTGACGACGAGCTCGCGTCCGCGGAGAGTGATGCGAGCGGGGGTGTGCGTCGTGGAGACAGCCTCGATCTTGTCGACACCGAGGATATCGAGCAGGCCGCGGTAAGCATCAATCTCACCATAGCCATACTCGTTGTTTGGATAGCTGAGGGCAGGATCAGGCTGTCGGCTGGTACGGCTGATGACGCCCATGACGTCCTCGGGCGTGAGGTCGGGCTTGGCCTGTAGCCACAGGGCAATGATGCCGGCGACGACGGGACAGGACATCGACGTGCCCATATTGGCCTGCCATCCGTAGGTGCGGCCGTTATAGTCGAAGTCGGCGACGGTCCACGTCAGGTTGAAGTCGTCCTCCTCGTGGTTTTCCATGTAATAGCTGTTGATAGCCGATACGACGATGTTGCCCGGAGCCAGGACGTCGGGTTTGATGTGTCCGTCCGCGGTGGGCCCGACTGACGAGAACGGTGCGCGCTCCCCGGGCTCTCCCTCCCAGTAGGTAAGCCACTTGCCCCGGCGGTTGTTGATGCTCTTGCGATGGAGGGTGGCACCGACGCAGATGGCGCGTGGAGCACTGCCGGGCGAGAGGATGTTATGGGTATACTCGCCGGCATCGAGGCGTGGATTCAGGTCGTTGGTAGCCCACACGCCGTTGTAGCGCCAGCACTCCACGGCCGACACGTTGTCGACGACCTCGATGGAGAGTGGCTGCTCCTTGCCGATGGTGCCGACAGAGGAACAGAGCACGACATCGTAGCAGGCCTCGCTGGCATCGTAACAGTTGGGGTAAGCCTCAACGACGAGGGAGTCCGTCGGCGAGGTATGGACGATGAACACAGAGTCTTCAGCTGCCAGGACATCGCCGCTACGGACAAGGAGCGTATCATTATGCTCATCATTATAGCGCACCAGGCGCAGTCGGAAGTCGTCGGCCGACTTCATGGTGAGTATCATGGGCGACGAAGTATGGCTGACGAACATACCGGTGGACTCGTCGGAAGCCGTGCGGAACCACGACTTGACATTGCCCTGATTGCCGGCTGACGACACAAAGATACGTCCCGGACCCATCAGGCTGTCGAGCATCTCGAAGTACAACTGGTCATCACCCCAGAAGTCTGGTATCGACCCTTCGCTGAAGGAGACCACACAGGGCTGACCTGTTGATTGGGCATAGTCGAAAAGATATTTGAAGCCCAGGGCATCGGTGGCTAACGTATAACGGTCCCACAGCGTGGAGTCGACAAGGTGGGCGTTGCTAGTGACGGTATTGGCGACGAGGCAGATGTCGCTCTCAGGGGCTATGCCGCGATAAGGGCTGTCGTAGCCGCTACCGGCGGCAATACCGGCGGTATGGGTGCCGTGGGTCTGTTCCAGACCGTCGTAGGAATGGCCTATCGCGAGAATCTCCTCAGGAGTGGTATAGTCGCGCCCCACGTAGAACGTGCTGCCCATGGTGTCAGTGGAGAGCATATCCCAGAAGCGTTTGATTCGAGGTGCGGGGGTGCGGGGGTACGAAGGTGCGAGGAAGGTGGGGTGTGTCAGGTCGAAACCGATGTCCATGAGTCCAACGGTGACGCCTCGTCCGGTAAAGGCCTGGGGCAAGCGGAGACCTTCGTGGACGGAGGCAGCACCGATGATCACCGACGTCGTGTCGAGCAACGCCTCTCCAAGAGGACGGGCCTCAATACGGACGACATGCGGGTCGAGCGACAGGTCGCCGAGGCGGTCGACGGGGATGCTGACGATGTGGATATTGCCTACAGAGCCAAGGTCGCGGCAGCCGTAGTCAGACAGCACGCGCGCCGGTTCCTGGGTGATGCGCATGAGGGCGCAGATTTCGGGAGTACGTTTATTTTCACTAATCTCGTACCCCCGTGCCCCCGCACCTTCGTGCCCCCGATATTCCCGAACCACCTGCCGTAGCATGGGCGACAGCTTCTGCCAGGCGGCCTTCTGGCCGACTGCCGGCAGCCACACGAGGGTGGCCAGGAGGAGTAACGGAAGGAGACGTTTCATGGCTGTTGTAGGCGGATGATGGCCTCGCGGCACTGCTCCATCAGCCACTTGGGCGTGGAGGTGGCACCGCAGATGCCGATGGTGGTAACGTCCTGCAGCCACGCAGGGTCTATCTGGTCGGGGCCCTCGATGAGGCGGCTGTTGGGATTGACGCGCAGACACTCGTTGAACAGCACCTTACCATTGGAGCTCTTCTTGCCGCAGACGAAGAGGATGAGGTCGTGACGGGCTGCAAACTGCGAGATGCTGGGCATACGGTTGGCCACGTTACGGCAGATGGTGTCGAAGCTTTTGAAGGTGGCGCCGGACGAGATGTGCGTCTGGATATAGTCGATGATGCGGTGGAACTCGTCGAGCGACTTCGTCGTCTGGGAATAGAGGAAGATGTCGCGTGAGAAGTCGAGCTTCGACACTTCGTCAAAACTCTCGATGACAATAGCGTTGCCCTGTGTTTGTCCGACAAGTCCGAGGACCTCGGCATGACCTTTCTTGCCGAAGATGACGATTTGGATAGCCTCTCCTTCGGAGGGAGGTTGGAGGGGGCTTTCGTATTGTTTCTTAATCCTTTTCTGTAACTGCAGCACCACAGGACAGGTGGCATCGATAATCTCAATATGGTTACGACGGGCCAGCTCATAGGTGGCAGGGGGCTCGCCATGGGCCCGCAGCAGCACCTTCACATGGTGCAGGCGCGCCATCTCGTCGTGGTTGATGGTGACAAGCCCCAGCTGGCGCAGACGGTCGCACTCCATACCGTTATGGACGATGTCGCCGAGACAGTAGAGCGTGCCGCCACGGGCCAGCTCCTCCTCGGCCTTACGGATAGCTGTCGTCACACCGAAGCAGAAACCGCTGCCGTCGTCAATCTCAATGATGAGGTTCTTGGGACTCATAGGGGTTTACAGGTTCTCGAAATAGGTGTCGAGCAACTGCTGCGCGGCGACGAAGCTGGTCTGCTGTCCGGCGAGGACGGCCTGCTCTGCCGCCTGGAGCTGTTGCTGCACCACCTTATTATTATAGAAGGAGTTGCGGAGGTTCTCGTTGATGCTCTCGTACATCCAGTATTTCGCCTGCTCGTTGCGTCGGTAGTCGAAGTAGCCGTTGGCCTTGACAAAGTCGACGTACTCGTAGATCATATCCCAGATTTCCTTTACACCATTGCCGTAAAATCCCGAATAACAGAGCACTTTCGGCAGCCATCCACTCTCGGGCATAGGGAAGAAATGGAGGGCGTTGCGGAAGTTCGTAGCTGCCATCTGGCAACGCTCGACATTGTCGCCGTCGCACTTGTTGATGACGATACCGTCGGAGATTTCCATGATGCCGCGCTTGATACCCTGCAACTCGTCGCCGGTACCAGCCACCTGGATAAGCAGGAAGAAGTCGACCATCGAGTGACAGGCGGTCTCGCTCTGCCCCACTCCAACGGTCTCGACAAAGATTTTGTCGAAGCCGGCAGCCTCGCAGAGGATGATGGTCTCGCGCGTCTTACGGGCCACACCACCCAGGGAGCCTGCCGACGGGCTGGGACGGATGAACGAGTCGGGATGGACGGCGAGCTTCTCCATGCGCGTCTTGTCGCCGAGGATGCTGCCTTTCGTGCGCTCGCTGGAGGGGTCGATAGCGAGGACGGCCAGACGACCGCCATGCTCCTTGAGCACATGGATGCCAAACTCGTCGATGCTCGTCGACTTGCCGGCGCCGGGGACGCCGCTGATACCCACGCGGATGCTGTTGCCGCTATAAGGCAGGCACTTGTTGATGACCTCCTGAGCCTTGGCCTGATGGTCGGGGTTGACACTCTCGATGAGGGTGACAGCCTGGCTGAGGATGGTGACATCGCCCTTGACGATGCCCTCGACCATCTCGCCGACACTCACTTCGCGCCGACGGAAACGGCGACGGCTGAGGTAAGGGTTGATGATGCTGGGCTGCTCGACACCGCTGTTGACCTGCAGGCCGGCAAATTCAGAGCTATTCTCGGGATGTTCCATGTTTCAAATGAGAAATGAGAAATGAGGAATGTAACTACTTAGAAGGATTGATGGTGATGACGACCTTCGAGCGGCGGGGGTCGTTAGTAATCATCAACACACGAGGACGGGTGCGCACCTTTTTGAGGTCGGAGGCGAAGGCGGTGACCTTCAGCTTCGTGGTCTCGCCGGGAGCCAGGCTGCTTTTGCCAAGGGTGACCTTCAGGCCACGGGTGAAGAGCTGGAGCGAGGAGACGGTGAGCGTCGACTGTCCGGCATTGTAGAGGATGGTCTCGACGGTCTTCTTCGACTTGCCACCGAAGTCAACATTCAGGATACTGTCTGACAGGGCCAGTTCGGGCAGTGCGCTGCCGTCGATATGACGGACGTCGGGCAGCAGGACCACGCTGACACCCATCTCACGCGTGCCGGAGACCTTCTCGCCCAGGCGCTGCGCCAGATAGACGTTGGTCTGTGTCAGACCGTAGTTATGGATGTTCTCGGAGTTCAGGGTGACGACAATCTTTCCGCTGTGCCCGGGGGACAGGCGCTGCGGCGACACCTCTGCCGACAGGTAGGGCGGCAGGTGCTGGATGTTGGGCTCCATCACTTTGTTGCCGTTGTTCATGATGCGGATGACAGACTCCGGATGGTCGCCTTTGTTCACGTTGTCGAACTCCAGGTCGTGCTTGTCGGCCAGCAGACCGTTGAAATCGTAGGGATAGGAGCCGCTGTAGTCCATCAGGTCCTCGCGCACCACACCGGTCATCGTGATGTAGACGGGCTTGTTGGAACCGTCGGTGATGACGGCAGCCTGCTTGTTGAAGTGGCCGAGCTGACGGGCATCGTAGGTCATCTTGATGGTGAACTTGTCGCCAGCACCGATCTCGCCCTTGGGATAGTCCACGCGGGTACAATTACAGTCGGGGATGACGCGGGCGATATGCAGGCGGCGCAGGCTCTTGTTGCGTAGCTCAAAGGTTGCCGTCACGGGAATCTCGTAGCCGGTCTGTCCGACATCAATCTTATCCTTGGAGATAGACAGCTTCTGTGCCGCTGCGGGACAGACGGAAAATTGACAAATGATGATTAGTGAAAATAGTTTCTTCAGGATGTTCATTCTGCTTTAATGGTTTGTGAGTGTGTGGTACCGCGATACTCCGGAGCGTAGGCGCACTGCACGGTGCAGGTGCCCGTCTCGTACTGTCCGGCACGGTCGATGTAGTATTCGGTCTCGATGACATGTTTGCCTTTCGACAGACAGTCGAAGAAGAAGTTCGTGGTGTTGTCGCGCGGCGAGCAGTAGTAGCCTCCCTGCCAGTTGTAGCCGCTGAGCTGCTTGACGGGCTCGAGACAGGCGGCGCGCTTGTCCTGTACCTGTACGAAGTCGAGGTCGCGCTCGCTCTGGATGGTCAGACGGACGATGACGCGCGTGCCAATCTTAAGAGGAGTGAGTGAGGAGAGAGGAGCATGGTCGCTGCCAAGAAGCTCGCGCTTGACGGTGACGCCGCTACCGTTGTCCTTGATCTCGCTGGTCGACTGCTTGAACTGCGCATAGACGGCACCCCACGACGTACCCTCGCTGGTCTTCGTGGCTGTGAAGGTCCTCTCGCCCTGATAGGACTGGGCGCTCTTCACATAGCCGATGCCGGCAGTGGCCTTCGGTGTCTCCAAAGGTTTGCCGTCGAGACTGAGCGTCGTCGGAACGGCGGAAACAAGTTCTCCGCTCTTCACCTTCCCCTTTTCACTCAAGAATGCATAGACGGCATCGACGGAGTTCAGCGGGGTGTCCCAGGCCTGCGTACGCTTCTCCTGCAACAGCCAGCGGCGCATCTCGTCGAGTGTTTGCCGGTCGTCGGGCGTCAGGCGCTGGATAGCCTCGATGGCAGCCACCTGCGTAGGTATGCGGTAGTCGCGCCACGAGTAGCCGGCACGCGGTGTGTCGTAGTAGCGGCCCATCTCTTCCTTGTAGACGGTGTACTCCTTCAGGCTCTTGATATATAGCGGCGAGTCGAGGATGATGCTGGCCATGGCCTTCTCGTAGATGGTCTGGTTCTTCTGGTCTTTCTTCAACAGGCCGATAAGGTAGTCGTTGGCAGACTGCACACTGGACGACAGTTGACGGCCGTCGAGCTTGCAGATGTAGAGCCACTGCAGGGCAGTATGGCTTGGGAACGTCTGGCGACGGCCCTTCTTCTCCTCCTTCTTCATCTCCTGTACCAAGTCGACCATCTCCTTGCCCAAGAACTTAAAGGCGCCGTTGAGCATCGGCTGCTTAGCACCGGTCATCGTCTGGAGGCGCACCAGCATCTCGCTGACAGCCATCGTCATATAGGTGGAGCCGGGCATGTCCGGCCACCAGCTCCACGAGCCGTCGCTACGCTGCAGGGCCTGCAGCTTGCTGGTTGCCGAGGAGAGACGCTGCGACATCAGGTTCTCGTCGAAGAAGTCGGCGAGACGCTGACGCTGCTCCTGTTCGCGGTCGGCATCCAGAACCCACGGTGTCTCGGTAAGCAGCAGGTCCTTCAGCTCCTGGTTCTTCTGGAGCTGAGAGTTGAGCGAGGTCTCATTGCCCTCCTCGCGTTTCCACTGCTCAAAGACGGTCTTGGCCTGCGGCACCTGGTCGATGATATATTTACCCAAGCTGTTGGCATAGAGCGCTGCGGCCTGACAGACGGCACAGTCGTCGTGAGGATGACCGATGGCGGGGAGTGCCTGGATCATCAGCCATGCGGGGTTATTGGTGTATTCGACGGTGAGTTTAGAGTTTGCTACCGCCTTGGGGAACAGCTCCGTCAGGTCGATGGTCTTCGTACCCGGACCGTTCTGCGTGAAGGGAACGGTCACGGTGACACGCTCGGTGGCAGAGAGCACGGGGAGATAGTGCTGTTCACCATCGCTGAAGCCCTGGCCACTGGCTGTCACACGGCAGACGAGCAACTGCTCCGTCAACGCCTGCAACGGGAATGTCACACTGGTGGAGGAGTCGGTGGCAAGGGAGAAGCTGCGGGCTGTCTCGTAGACAACCTTATCGGTCTCGGGGTCGACGAGCTGAAGACGGGCCGTACCGCTGACGGTCCTGTCGCTGAGGTTGAAGAGACGGGCAGAGACAGTAGCCTGGTCGCCCTCACGGACAAATCGCGGCACGTTGGGCTGTATCATCACGTCCTTCTGTGCCACCGTCTCACCGCTGAGCATTCCGTAGCAGAGGTCGCGCGTATGAGCCAGGCCCATGAAACGCCAGGTCGTCAAGCTCTCGGGCAGTGTGAACGACAGCGTCACGACACCATTCTCGTCGGTCACCAGCTGAGGATAGAAGAACGCCGTCTCCTGCAGGTTCTCGCGTACTTGTACCGGTTCGGGGACTGCCTCATCAAGTTCGTCGGCATTCGGGACGACGGTAAGACCGCCTATACGTCCTTGCAGCGCTTCATCAACGTTATTGTAGACTGAAGCCGTCTGGGTCGCCATAGCCACCTCCGGCTCAGCCAAGACACCATCGAACCCTACCGTCTCAGAAGCTTTTGCCAGTCCGGCACCACGGAGTCGCTTACGGGCTGCGCTGGCTCTCATATACATAAACATCGACGGGAAGATTGAGTCATCGAACTTCGTCAGGGACAGCCGTGACAACGTCAACATAGACTGAATCTTCGTACCCGTCATATTCACTCCGCCCCACGAGCCGTAACGCCATGAGGTCTGCGGCAGCGGCAGGGAAGTATATGGCGAGAGCGACCACCGGTGCTCACTCAACTGGTCAAGGCTCTTGTCATAGAGTGTCGCCATGAGCTGGGCATCGACGGGTTTTCCGTCAGGACCTTTCACCGTCAGACTCCACTGTTCCTGCTGGCCGGGGGTCAGCCGGTCGCGGAAGGTCTGCCACTCCAACTTCAGCCGCTTGTCGGGCTGCGGGCGACGGATGGAGAACTGATGACTGTACACCCTACCCTGCTTCACCCAGGCATAGGTGAGCAGCAGGCCATTGCCGTATTCTTCCTTGTAGGTCAGCTTGCGGTTAATCAGCTCGTTGCTCTTGTCGACGGCACCAGTCTCTATAATGCGGTCACCGGCAATGATGCTGTAAACGATGTGCACGTCCTTGTCAGACGAGCCCACCATGATGGTGACGGGACGGCCGTCGTTAGGGAACTGGTTGGCCGACTGATACCACCAGTTGCTGACTTCGTAAGGCGGACGCTTGTCGTCGAGCGAGAACACGGTGAAATAATGCTTCAGCGTGTCCGTGCCACAGATAGCCTCCACGAAATGGTTGCCGCTCTTCAGACGAGGCAGCTCAATGGCGGTGTTAGACGGAGCCACCTGCCACTTACCGTCGTCGAAACGGTAGCGCACGTCGGCGCTGATATCGATACCGGCAGCGTTACGCTGGTGGAAGACCAGCTTCTCTGGAATGTCGGCAAGCACTTGGTCGGAGATGTCCACCGAAAAGGCTGTTGGACGGTTGCCCAACGGCAATGTCAACTGGGCTGAATGGGTCTCGCCAGCCTGGTCGGTGACGTCGGCGACACAGATAAAGTTATAGAACTGCGGATAGCGCGTCTGCGGCAGTGTCATGGGAATGTCAACGAGGAAGGTGCCGTCGCCGTCGGTCACGGCATCGCCTTCGTACACATCATCATCATCAGAGTCCACACCGAAAGACATCTCGTTCCAGTAGCGGCTGTAGGACAGCCACCACCAGGCACGGCGGCGCTCGACAGTATAATGGACCTTGGCTCCCTGAACGGGAACGCCGGCAAAGCTGCGCGCCGTGGCACGTACCTGAACGGTGTCGCCATCCTCGTACTGCTGGTTCACCTCGGGGAAGGTCACCTCGAACGTCGGACGCTTATATTCCTCAACGCGGAACGACCAGCTACCACTCATCGTCTGCAGGGTGAACCTGCCGTTAAGCACCCCTGTGGGCAATGTGAAGTCTGCACTACACGTACCATAGCGATCGGTGTTCAACGTCTGTTCACTAATCACTTTATGATTGGCGTCGCGCAAGGTCAGTGTCAGCGACTTACCCTCCATCGCGTTATGCTCAAAGCCATTGTCAGTGGCATAGGCGATGACAGCAGCATGGACGGTCTGGCCCGGCCGGTAGATGGCGCGGTCGGTAAAGACCTGCATACGCTCAATATGGCGCTGGCCATCGCGATAATTGAAATAGGGATAGCCGTTCACCGGCGGACAGAACTTGTCAACATCAGTATAGGCAAAGGCCTGTTGCGGACGCTTTTCCAACTCGCCACACATGGCCTCACCATTCGCATCGGTGGTAAGGGTCTTCAGCGTCTTGCGGTTGGTCATCAGTCGCACATGCGCTCCCTTCAGCGGCTGTCCCGTGGTAGCGTCGACCACGACGTAGCGCGTCTGGTTGTCAGGAAGACCTTCCATGAGCACCCGCACATTGCTGACATAGTAGAAATGGCGCGACACCTCCGTAGCGGGCTGGCTCTCCATCTCAATCATATAGACGCCCTCGGGCAGACCCTCAAGGGTCATCGAGTCCTTGAACACCTCATATTCCTTCTTGCCGACATACTGGTGGGTCACCTCAAAGGGAAGCAGCGTCAGCAGCGACTTCACCTTGCGGAGATTCTCCGTGCCATAGAGGGATAATTCCGTGTCGCCCTGAGCTTTAACGCTATATACACGCATCGTCAGCTGGTGGATGTTCCGTAATTCAGTCAGTTCGAACTTCATCTCGCGGCCGGGGATATTCACCTCGAAATCAGAAGAGGCATGGAACATCGGGGCCGTCAGCTGACGCTGGCTGTTCCTTAACTCGTTCATGCCCTTCCAGGAGCCCCAACGGTCGAGGGCGAGGTTGATGTACTGCCACCTCTCTTCGACTGTAGCAGTAGTGTATTGGTCCATGTAACGGTAATGCTCGATGGCGGCCTCGCCACACTCCGGCAGATCCTCATAAACGTTGATGAGCGAGTCGACACGCTGCAGATACTCCGACTTCTGTAGCTTCGCCATACCCTGCGGACGCTGCTGGCGTAGCAGTTCCAACGCCGTCAGGAAAGAGGCGCGACGGTTGCTCGTCTTGGAATAATAGTCGTGAAGCGGCTGATACTGTTCCAACTCATAGCCGATGACACTCAGCAGGTCGTCATCGAAAAGACGGCTATCGATGCCCTTTACCGTCAACGGTTCATAGTCAACGGCTTTCACGGCAGCCAGTTTACGGCAGAGATCTGGCGTCAGCAAGACCTCTGGCGCGGTGAGCTCCAGTCGGCTGTTATCCCTGATGATGCGTCGCAGCACCACCTGATAGACGGTCTTCAGAACGATATCCTGCTCCGCCGTCATGCGTTGTTCCATACGCTCGACAGCCGGCAGCAGCGAGTCTGGCGAGATCTCTGTCATAACGCGTGCCCCCTGCAGCTCTGCCTTCATCAGCTGACCTGCCCGATGCTCTCTCTGTGCCTTGTCGGCAATCTTCATCAAGACATCATACTGGGTACGGGGCAGATCCTGCTGCTCAGCATCTTTCACCTGTTTCCACAGCGTCGTATAAGTCTGTCCGTTCATCGTCATTGAACATGCCAGCGACAGGGCCAGCGTCAGTAGTATTTTTTTCATCGTTGTCGGATTTTGGTCTACAACTTATGCAAAGATAAGACATTTTCCCCGTACAATAGTCCTTACCTGCTCGAAAATATGAAAGTTTAACCGAAGCGCCCATGTCGCCTAATTATTGTTAAATATGTAGATTTTTACGTGTTCTTAACAGCTTTTTTTGTACCTTTGCGCTCTGCGAGCGCGAATTTACGAGGTAATTTCGTGTAGTAGTGTCATGTTCAAATACGAATCAAACAACGTAGAGACAATATAAATTAGTAAAAAAACTGATATGAAAAAGAACAACATTCTATTGATTGCAGCAGTGGCTGCCACAATGGTTTCATGTGGCGGCGGCGGTGGCCGTCCGACCTTTGGTGACAATGAGTACCCCGTGGTTACAGTTGGTACCCAGAGCTCAGCCTCTCAGTCTACCTACCCTGCCTCTATCAAAGGCGTACAGGATGTGCAGATATCGCCGAAGGTAGGTGGTTTCATCACGAGTATCAACGTAAAAGAGGGCCAGTCCGTTTCTGCCGGTCAGACGCTGTTTGTCATCGACAACGCCACTTACCAGGCACAGGTACGCCAGATGCAGGCTGCCGTGAACACAGCCCAGGCCGCTTGCAACACGGCCAAGCTGTCGTATGAGAACTCCCAGAAGCTTTTCGAGAGCAAGGTCATCGGCGACTTCGAGCTGCAGTCGGCCACCAACTCCTACGAGAGTGCGAAAGCCAGTCTTGCGCAGGCTCAGGCCGGTCTGGCCTCTGCCAAGGAGACGCTGAGCTTCTGCTATGTCAAGAGTCCTGCCTCCGGCGTCGTCGGCACCCTGCCCTTCAAGGTTGGTGCGCTGGTGAACACCGCCTCGGCGCTGACCACCGTCTCGAACATCTCGTCGATGGAGGTCTACTTCTCGATGTCTGAGAAGGACGCTCTGGCCATGTCGAAGGACGGCAACGGCCTGACGTCAATCCCCGCCGTGCAGCTGCAGCTGGCCGACGGTACCATCTACGCCCACGAGGGTAAGGTGACGAAGATGAGCGGTGTCATCGATGCCGCTACGGGTACGGTCCAGCTGATTGCCATCTTCCCCAACCCCGAGAAGCTGCTGAAGAGCGGCGGCTCCGGCGCCATCATCATCCCCCACTCCAACGCTTCGGCCATCGTCATTCCGCAGTCCTGCGTGATGGAGGTCCAGAACAAGAAGTTCGTCTACGTCCTGGGCAAGGATAACAAGGTGCAGTACACCGAGATTCAGGTTGCTCCGCAGAACGACGGCATGAACTACGTCGTTACCGGCGGTCTGAAGGTTGGCGACAAGTACGTGACCAACGGTATCACGAAGCTCTCCGACAAGATGGAGATCGTGCCCATCACTCCTGAGCGCTACCAGCAGAAGATTGACGAGCAAGCCAAGGAGATGACGGCCGGCGAGATCGTTGGCGCAATGAAGAAGTAAGAATGTAAATGGTAAATTGTCAAATTGTACATTGTACATTGTCAAATAGTAAATCAGTATGACTTTTACGAATTTTATCAAACGCCCGGTACTCTCGACGGTGATCTCAATCCTCATCGTCCTGCTGGGTTTCATCGGCCTGGTGTCGCTGCCTATCGAGCAGTATCCTGACATCGCACCGCCAACGGTGGCGGTGTGGACCACCTACCCCGGTGCCGATGCCGAGACGGTGAAGAACGCCGTCGTCACACCGCTCGAGGAGAGTATCAACGGTGTGGAAGGTATGGACTATATCTCGTCGTCAGCCGGTGCCGGTTCGGCACAGATCAGCGTGCTGTTCCGTCAGGGCATGAACCCCGATATGTGTGCCGTGAACGTTCAGAATCGCGTGCAGCAGGCCCAGGCGCTGCTGCCTGCCGAGGTGACGCGCATCGGCGTTACCGTGCAGAAGCGTCAGACGTCGCAGGTGCTGATGTTCACGCTGACCTCTGAGGACGGCCGTTACGACGACGAGTTCCTGACGAACTACAACAACATCAACATCATCCCCGCCATCAAGCGTATCCAGGGTGTGGGCGACGTGCAGAGCCCCGGTATGAAGAGCTACTCGATGCGTATCTGGCTGAAGCCCGACGTGATGAAGCAGTACGGCCTGATGCCGAGCGACATCTCGAACGTGCTGGCCGAGCAGAACGTCGAGGCAGCTCCCGGACAGTTCGGCGAACAGGCTGACGTGGCCTACGAGTATGCCATGCGCTACACCGGTCGTCTGAAGACCGCCGAGGAGTTCGGCGACATCATCATCCAGAGCAACGCCGACGGCTCGACGCTGAAGCTGAAGGACGTGGCCCGCATCGAGCTGGGCGGACAGATGTACTCCGTGTCGATGCGTAACAACAACCTGCCTTCGGTGCTGGGTATGGTGCAGCAGATTGCCGGCTCCAACGCCAACGATATTGCCAAGCAGGTGAAGGCCGAGCTCGAGGAGCAGTCGAAGCTCTTCCCCCCGGGCATGACCTATAAAATCAACTACGACGTCACGGAGTTCCTGTATGCCAGTATCGAGGAGGTGGTCTTCACGCTCATCTTCACCCTGATCCTGGTGTTCATCGTGATCTACATCTTCCTCCAGGACTGGCGCTCGACGCTCATCCCGCTGATTGCCGTCCCGGTGTCGCTCATCGGTACGTTCTTCTTCCTCAGCGTCTTCGGCTTCTCCATCAACCTGCTGACGCTGTCGGCCCTGCTGCTGGCTATCGCCATCGTGGTCGACGACGCCATCGTGGTCGTCGAGGCCGTCCACGCGAAGCTCGACCAGGGTTACAAGTCGACGCTGACGGCCTCCATCGATGCCATGAACGAGATCTCGGGTGCTATCATTTCCATCACGCTGGTGATGGCCTCGGTGTTCATCCCCGTGTCGTTCATCGGCGGCACCACAGGTACGTTCTACCGCGAGTTCGGTGTGACGATGGCGGTCTCCATCTTCATCTCGGCCCTGAACGCCCTGACGCTGTCGCCGGCCCTCTGTGCCATCTTCCTGAAGCCTCACGACGCGGAAGGTCACGAGAAGAAGATGTCGGTCATCGACCGCTTCCACGCTTCGTTCAACACCGCCTACGACAAGGTGCTGGGCAAGTATAAGAACTCCATCGAGAAACTGGTGCGTAAGCCCGTGGCCATCATCATTACGGTGGTCATCGGCATCGCCGTCCTCGCCACCACGCTGGTGACGACGAAGACCGGTCTGGTGCCCTCCGAGGACACCGGTACGCTGTTCTGTACCATCTCCATGCCGCCCGCCACGTCCGTGGCCCGCACGCGTCAGATTATCGACGAGGTGGACAAGATCCTGGCTGCCGACCCTGCCATCCAGAGCCGTGAGCAGATTCAGGGCTACAACTTCATTGCCGGCTCGGGTTCCGACCAGGCGACGTTCATCATCAAGCTGAAGTCCTTCAAGGACCGCCAGAAGAGCCTCTGGTGGAAGATCAGCGGACTGTGGCAGGGCGACGGTATCTACCGTTTCTTCCTCGACCCCTCGGACGCCACGGGAGTCATCGCTCAGATCTTCATCAAGACGGCCCACATCAAGGATGCCTCCATCCTGGCCTTCCAGCCGCCGATGATCCCCGGCTTCTCGGCCAACAGCGGTGTGTCGCTGGTGATGCAGGACCGTACCGGCGGCTCGCTGACGAAGTTCTTCGACATCGTCAAGGAGTACATTGCCGAGCTGAACAAGCGTCCGGAGTTCCAGATGGCTCAGACGTCCTACAACCCGAACTACCCGCAGTACATGGTCCACATCGACGTGGCCAAGTGTAAGCAGTCGAACATCTCGCCGGCAACGGTGCTGTCCACGCTGCAGGGCTACTACGGCGGTCTCTACGCCTCCAACTTCAACGCCTACGGCAAGCTCTTCCGTGTCATGATCCAGGCCTCGCCCGAGACCCGCATGACGCCGGAGTCGCTTAATAATGTATATGTACGCACGCCCGCCGGTATGGCTCCCGTCCAGGAGTTCTGCCGCATGGAGCGCGTCTATGGCCCGTCCAACATCAACCGTTTCAACCTCTTCACGTCCATCAACGTGACGGCGACGGTGGCCGACGGCTACTCTACCGGTGAGGCCATCAAGGCCGCACAGGATGTGGCTGCCAACATTCTGCCGACAGGCTACACCTACGACTACCAGGGACTGACGCGTGAGGAGGCGAAGGCCACCAACTCCACAGCCATCATCTTCCTGCTGTGTATCGTCTTCATCTACCTCATCCTCTCGGCACAGTACGAGTCGTACATCCTGCCGCTGGCCGTGGTGCTCTCCGTGCCCTTCGGCCTGGCTGGCTGCTTCCTGTTCACAATGGTCTTCGGCCACGCCAACGACATCTATATGCAGATCTCGCTCATCATGCTGATCGGTCTGCTGGCCAAGAACGCCATCCTGATTGTGCAGTTCGCCCTGGAGCGCCGCCGTCTGGGTATGGCCGTCTCGTGGTCGGCAGTCCTCGGTGCCGCCGCCCGTCTGCGTCCTATCCTGATGACGTCGCTGGCCATGATCATCGGTCTGCTGCCGCTGATGTTCGCCTCGGGCGTAGGCAAGAACGGTAACCAGACGCTGGGTGCTGCTGCTGTCGGCGGTATGCTTATCGGTACGCTCTGCCAGATTTTCGTCGTGCCGACGCTTTTCGTCCTCTTCCAGTCGCTGCAGGAGAAGTTCCGCCCAATGAAGTTCGACGATGAGGAGAACGACGAGGTAGCCTCTGAGATCGGGCAGTACATGCACCGTCCCGTTGATTATGAATTAGAGAAGTAAAAAGAAACGTATGAAGAAGATATTGTCCATAGCCGCATGCTCGCTGCTCATGACGAGTTGCGGCCTCTACAACAAATACGAGCGCCCCGAGGTACAGGCAGACGGCATCATCCGCGACCCCATCGCCGCCAGCGCCGCCCTGCAGTCCACCGACACCACGTCGTTTGGCAACCTGCCCTGGCGTCAGGTGTTCACCGATCCACAGTTGCAACTGATTATCGAACAGGGTCTGGAGAACAATCCTGACCTGCTGAACGCTGCCTTGAACGTCCAGATGGTGAACGAAGCCCTGAAAGTGTCGAAGCTGGCTTTCCTGCCCGCTGTGGCCTTTGCACCACAGGGCACCATCGCCAAGTTCAGCGACTACCCCGCCACAAAGAGCTACTCGTTACCCCTTTCTGCCTCCTGGAACGTTGACCTCTTCGGCAACCTGTTGTCACAGAAGCGTTCTGCGCAGATGCAGCTCATGGCATCGAAAGACTACCAGACGGTGGCACAGTGTAACATCATTTCGGGCATCGCCAACCTCTACTACACCCTGCTGATGCTCGACCGTCAGGTGGAGATTGTCAGTGACATGGAGCAGCTGACGAAAGAGACCTGGGAGAAGATGCAGTTCATGAAAGAGAACCGCGCCGGCTACCGTTCCACCGCCGTCCAGACCGCAGAGTCCTCCTACTACTCTGTCCTGGCACAGAAAGTGGACCTCCAGCGTCAGATCCGTGAGACGGAGAACTCACTGTCTCTGCTCATCGGACAACCGGCCCAGGCCATCAAACGCAGCCGTCTCGACGAGCAGCAGTTGCCGACGACCTTCACCACGGGCGTCGACCTCCAGTTGCTGAACAACCGCGCCGACGTTCATGCTGCCGAGATGTCGCTGGCTCAGTGCTTCCACGACATCCAGACCGCCCGCTCACGTTTCTATCCCAACATCACCATCACCGGCACTGGCGCCTTTACAAACAACAACGGTACCGTCAACCCCGGCAAGCTGTTGCTGAATGCCGTCGGTTCGCTGACACAGCCCATTTTCCAGCACGGACAGATTGTGGCAGGGCTGAAGGTGGCTAAGATGAAGTACGAGCAAGCCTACAACACTTGGCAGAACGCCGTCCTCAAGGCCGGCAACGAGGTGTCGAACGCCCTCGTAGCCTGCAACAGCTACGCAGAGAAGTCGGAACTCGAAGCCAAGCAAGTAGAGGTACTGAAACAGAATGTCGAGGACACCCGCCGACTGATGGAGTCGTCATCGAACACCACCTATCTGGAGGTCATCTCTGCCCAGTCGAGCCTTCTCAATGCTGAAATCTCGAAAGTCACCGACGACTTCCATAAGATGCAGTCCGTTGTCAGCCTCTACCAGGCACTCGGTGGCGGAGCAAAGTAAAAGGGTAAAAAAAGTAAAAAGGAAAAAAGGAAAAAAGCATGGCAAGTGAAATAAGTCCCCAAGCCGTGATTTCGCCTAACGCGAAGATTGGCAACAACTGTAAGATATTCCCCTTCGTCTACATCGAGGACGATGTGGTCATTGGTAATGACTGCATCATCTTCCCCTTCGTCAGTATCTGTAGCGGTACGCGTATGGGCGCACGCAATAAAGTTCACCAGGGTTCCGTCATCGGTGCCCTGCCCCAGGACTTCGAGTTCCGCGGCGAGAAGTCAGAGTGCATCATCGGCGACGGCAACGTCATCCGCGAGAATGTCGTCATCAACCGCGCCACCCACGCTGGCGGCCAGACCGTCATCGGTAACGAGAACGTGCTCATGGAAGGTGCCCATATCTCTCACGACACGAAAGTCGGCAACCGCTGCGTCTTCGGCTATGGTACGAAGATTGCAGGTGACTGCCTCATTGAGGATAGCGTAATCTTCTCCTCCTCCGTCATAGAGAACGCCAAGACACGTGTCGGCCAAGGGGCAATGATCCAGGCCGGCACAACCTTCTCCCTTGACGTCCCGCCCTACATCGTGGCAACACGTAAGAACACCTATGGCGGTGTGAACTTCACCGTAGGCCGCGAGCATGGTGTCGACGAAAAGACGCTGAAGCACATCGCCAACGCCTACCGTCTCGTATTCAATGGAGGAACATCGCTCTTCGATGCTATCAAGCAGATTGTCGACCAGGTGCCTGATAGTCCTGAGATACGCCACGTTGTCGAGTTCCTGCAAACCACCGAGCTTGGTATTATCTCCAGGAAATAAGCGTGCTTCTCGCTAGTAGGAGGCGCTACAGGGAATTCCCATAGCTATCACACGGTCGCGAATGGCATCAAGCTGTTCGCGACTTGCTTTTTGAAGACCTTGAGCGGGCGTCTCGCGGTCTATGGTGTAGACCATCACCTGCTGAGGCTGTATGTCGCAGATGGCGTCGAGCCAGGGGCCAACGAACGCTTCGCCAGTATTGTCAACGCTCTCCCCTGTCATGAACATCGTCTGGATGATGACATGTCCGCGGAAAGCTTTCAGACGCTCAATGATAGCATTGACATCGTAGGTGCCGACAGGACGGTCCACCTTATTAATATAAAGAGAATCCACCGTATCGAGTTTCTGGATATTGTTATCAACACGCATCAAGGCGTCGTGAACCTCGGCGCGGCCTATCATCGTGGCATTGCTCAAGACGCTGACCTTAGCCTCGGGGCAGTAGCGGTCACGGAGGGCGATGACATCATCGATAATATCAGCAAAGTGCGGATGACAGGTAGGCTCGCCGTTGCCTGCAAAGGTGAGCACATCGGGCAGATGTCCCTCGGCAGTCATCTCCTGCAACTTCCGTTCCAGCGCTGCTACCACCTCGATACGCGTGGGTAACGGCTGCTTAGGACGATGGCTGGCGTTGAAGCCACACTCACAATAGATACAATCAAACGAGCACACCTTGCCGTCGGCGGGCAGCAGATTGATGCCCAGCGACAGCCCTAGACGGCGGCTGTGGACAGGCCCGAAAATGGGCGATGGATAAATAACTGTACTCATAATCGCGGCAAAATTAGAAAAAAAAGTTGAATTTCTTGTTTTTGCCCTCGACTTTTTTATTTCTCTGACCACATCGAAGATACTGACGTTCGACAATAAAAACAAAAAAATGGTTTTTTGTTTTGTATTGTTCTCACTTATTCGTATCTCTGACCACGTCGAAGATACTGACGTTCGACAATAAAAACAAAAAAATGGTTTTTTGTTTTGTATTGTTCTCACTTATTCGTATCTTTGCAGGCGAATTCGATTTTTTACGTACGTATAATAAATGAGTAAAAAGAGAAAAACGTCCCAGCGCCGTCGTGGTATGCAGGTCGTTACACTGTGCATCAGCACTACGATGGTACTGATACTCTTAGGGTTAGTGGTTCTGTCGGTGCTGACGGCACGCCATCTGTCGGAATACGTCAAGGAGAACCTGACGGTGACGGTTATGCTCAACGATACCGTCAGCGTGAACGATGCTCACCGCTTGTGCCGTGACCTCTACCACCGCCCCTATGCTCGCAACATCGACTATATCAGCAAGGAGCAGGCTCTGAAGGAGCAGACGGCAGCCATGGGCAGCGACCCCTCGGAGTTTCTGGGCACCAACCCGTTCTCGGCAACCCTCGAACTGCAGATGCATTCGGAATACGCCTGCCGAGACTCGCTACAATGGATAGCCAAGGAACTGAAGGCAAACCCGAAGGTGACGGACGTGGCCTATCAGGAGGACCTTATGAACAAGGTGAACAAGAACCTCCAGAAGGTGAACGTCGTATTGCTGATTCTGGCGCTGCTGCTGACGTTCATCAGCTACTCGCTGATTAGCAACACCGTCCGTTTGGGTGTCTACAGCCGACGCTTCATCATCCACACCATGAAACTCGTGGGTGCCTCATGGGGCTTTATCCGCCGGCCGTTCATGCGCGACGGCCTTACCGTAGGCATCCTGGCCGCCCTGATAGCCTGCTGCGTACTGGGAGGCGCCTTCTACGGCCTGATGCAGTACGAGCCCAACATCACCACGATCATCACGTGGCAGATGCTGGTGGTGACGGCAGCCGCCATCTTCCTCTTCGGCATCATCATCACGGCTCTCTGCTCGTATATCTCCGTAAACCGTTTCCTGAAGATGACGGCAGGAGAGCTGTATAAGATTTAGTTCATACATAGTTTAGAGTTAATAGTTAAGACAAGATATGGATAAGAGAGATTTTGCATTCGGACGAATGAATTTCATCCTACTCGCAGTAGGGATGGCAGTAGTCATCATTGGCTTTATCCTGATGAGCGGCGCCGGTTCTACCGACGAGGCTTACAATCCCGACATTTTCAGCGTCCGCCGCACGAAGGTGGCCCCCATCGTGTGCCTGCTGGGCTTCGTTTCGATGATTTACGCCGTGGTACACAAGCCACGCGTGGAGCAAGAGACGGGTAAGGAAGAGTAAAGGAGCGTAAACAGGAGTAAGGAGAATGGATTGGATTCAGACCATTATCATTGCTATCGTCGAAGGACTGACGGAGTTTCTCCCCGTGTCGTCGACGGGTCACATGGTTATCACACAGAACCTGCTGGGCATCGAGCAGGGCGACCCCTTTGTCCATGCCTTCACGTTTATCATTCAGTTTGGCGCCATCCTCTCGGTGGTGTGTCTCTACTGGAAGCGCTTCTTCCAACTGGACAACACCCCGGCCCCCGAGGGCAGTTCACTGTGGCAGCGGCTGAAGCACAAGTACTACTTCTACTGGCTGCTCTTCGTTGGCGTGCTGCCGGCCGTGATCATCGGCCTGCTGGCAAAGAAGTCGGGACTGCTCGACTGGCTGCTCGACAGCGTGCTGGTAGTAGCCATCATGCTCGTTGTTGGCGGCATCTTCATGCTGTTCTGCGACAAGCTGTTCAACAAGGGCAGCGACGAGAAGAAGGTGAATGAGAAGCGGGCCTTCAACATCGGCCTGTACCAGTGTATATCGGTCATCCCCGGCGTATCGCGCTCAATGGCGACCATCGTCGGCGGCATGACGCAGGGCTTGACGCGCAAGCGCGCTGCAGAGTTCTCGTTCTTCCTCGCCGTCCCCACGATGGCGGGAGCCACACTCCTCGACCTTCTCGACCTTGTCAAGGAGGACGCCGCATGGGCCACGCCCCACAACATCACCATGCTCCTGCTGGGCTGTGTCGTTGCGTTCATCGTTGCCCTGCTGGCCATGAAGTGGTTTGTGGCCTTCCTGACGAAGTACGGCTTCAAGGCCTTCGGCATCTACCGCATCATCGTCGGTGGCATCATCCTTGCCCTGCTGCTGACCGGTCACTCACTCGCAATGGTCGACTAAGACATGAACTTCAACGAAGGGACATTCATACATATCAACAAGCCCTACGGCATGACGTCGTTCGGTGCCCTGGCACACGTCCGCTACCTCATCTCAAGGAAGATGCACGTGAAGCGCGTGAAGACGGGCCATGCCGGCACCCTCGACCCTCTGGCCACCGGCGTGCTCATCCTCTGCACGGGAAAAGCGACGAAGCAGATAGAACGCCTGCAGCTCCACGACAAGGAGTACACCGCCACCCTGCAGCTGGGCGCTACCACGCCCTCCTTCGACCGCGAGCACGAGGTGGACAAGACCTACCCCACGGCCCACATTACGCGCGAGCTCATCGAGCGCGTGCTTGCCGGTTTCGTCGGCGACATACAACAGGTGCCGCCCGTCTTCTCTGCCGTCATGGTCAACGGTGACCGTGCCTATGAGCTGGCCCGCAAGGGCGGCGACGTGGAGCTGAAAGCCAAGACCGTACACATCAGCGAACTGGAGCTGACGGCCTTCGACGCAGAGACGATGCAGCTCTCCATCCGCGTTGTCTGCGGCAAAGGCACCTATATCCGCTCCCTGGCCCGCGACATCGGCGCAGCCCTTGGCAGCGGCGCCTATCTGACAGCCCTCTGTCGCACACGCCTCGGCGACGTCCGCATCGAGGACTGCTACACGCTCGACAGCTTCCGTGAGTGGCTCGACACCCTGCCTTCGCCGACGGAGGAGAAACCGTCGCAAGAGGAAAAGCCCTCGGACACGCCCCTATCAACCACACAGAAGAAACATCCCTATCATAAAAAAATTACACCCAAAATATGAAATTATCACAATTCAAGTTCAAGCTCCCCGAGGAGCAGGTGGCACTCTTTCCGCCCCATCGTGCTTTCGAGAACGAAGACGGCACCGTCGACCGCATCTATAACCGCGACCAGTGCCGCCTGATGGTCATCCACCGCAAGAGCCAGACCATCGAGATGTTCCAAAAAGACAGCGAGGGCAACGACACCGACCAGTACCTGACGTTCCGCGACTTGGTGAACTACTTCGACGAGGGCGACACCTTTGTCTTCAACGACACGAAGGTGTTCCCTGCCCGTCTCTATGGTACGAAGGAGAAGACTGATGCCAAGATCGAGGTGTTCCTGCTGCGCGAGCTGAACGAGGAGCTGCGCCTGTGGGACGTGCTCGTCGAGCCCGCCCGCAAGATACGTATCGGCAACAAGCTGTTCTTCGAGGAAGACGGCCCCATGGTGGCCGAGGTCATCGACAACACCACGAGCCGCGGCCGCACGCTGCGTTTCCTCTACGACTGCCCCCACGACGAGTTCAAGCGCGAGCTCTTCTCGCTGGGCGAGGCTCCCCTGCCCCGCTACATCGTCGACCGTCGTGACAGCACCCCTGAGGACATGGAGCAGTTCCAGACCATCTACGCCCGCAACGAGGGTGCCGTGACGGCTCCGTCGACGGGTCTGCACTTCAGCCGTGAGATGATGAAGATCATGGAGATCCACGGTTTCCACTTTGCCTATATCACCCTGCATTGCGGTCTCGGCGCCTTCGACCCCATCGAGGTCGAGGACCTGACGAAGCACAAGATGAACTCCGAGCAGGTCATCATCCCCAACGAGTCGTGCAAGATTGTCAATAGGGCCAAGGACGAAGGCCACCGCATCTGTTCCGTCGGCGTCAGCACCCTGCGTGCTACGGAGACCTCCGTGGGTACCGACGGTATGCTGAAGGAGTTCGACGGCTGGACCAACAAGTTCATCTTCCCGCCCTACGACTTCGGACTGTCCAACGCCCTGATAGCCAACTTCTACCACCCCGAGTCGACGATGATGATGGCTACCGCAGCCTTTGCCGGCTACGACATCACCTTCGAGGCCTACGAGAAGGCTGTCAGCGCGGGTTACCAGTTCGGTTGCTTCGGCGACGCTCTGCTGGTGGTCGACGACTAAACGATGCATAAGGTCTATTTAGGATTAGGGAGTAATCAGGGCGACAGGACAGCTCACCTCGAGCGCGCCATCACGCTTGTCGGCGAGCACGTCGGCAGCGTGCTGCGCCAGTCGTCGTTCATCGAGACCGAGCCCTGGGGGTTCCAGTCAGAGAACCAGTTCCTGAATGCCGTCATCCTGGTCGAGACCGCCCTTTCGCCACGAGAGCTGCTGCTGGCCACGCAGAAGATAGAACGCACGCTGGGACGGAAAAGGAAGACGCCGCCCTCCACGCTCCAGAATCCGCGCTCCCCGCGATACGCCGACCGTCCCATCGACATCGACATTCTGCTCTACGACGACCTCCACATCGACGAGCCCGACCTGAAGATTCCCCACCCGCTAATGACCGAACGCGAGTTTGTGATGAAGCCGCTCAACGAGATAAGGGAATCGACGAACAATCACCAATAACAGAATAAACAATAAAACAAAATAACTACTAAAACAAATCAAGATTATGAAGAGAACCGTTTTCACGCTATTCTGCCTGGTCACGCTCCTTAGCGCCAGCGCACAGACCGACTACAGCCTCTACACCAAGGGGCTGCCCTTCGCCATGCCCGAGATGAAGGCTCCTGCCATCCCCGCGATGAAGGTGAGCCTCAGCGACTTCGGCGCCAAGAACGACGGCAGCGCCCTCTGCACCGAGGCTTTCGCACAGGCTATCGACCAGCTCTACAAGGCTGGCGGCGGCCACCTCATCGTGCCCCGTGGCGTCTGGTACACAGGCCCCATCGTGCTCCGTTCCAACATCGACCTCCATCTGGAGTCCGGCGCCGTCATCCTGTTTGCTGCCGACGAAGACCTCTACCCGCTCATCAACACCTCGTTCGAGGGCCTCGACACCCGCCGCTGCCAGTCGCCGCTGAGTGCCAACGGTGCTACGAACATCTCGATAACCGGCAACGGCGTCATCGACGGCAACGGACAGTACTGGCGTCCCGTGAAGCGGTCGAAGGTCACCGACAGCCACTGGAAGCGGATTATGGCCATCGAGGGCAGCCAGGAGATGAAGAAGGACTACTGGGTGCCGTCGGCAGGCTATGCCCGCGGCGAGCAGGGTGCCAACATGAACGTCCCCAACGCCGAGACCGAGGAGGAGTGGCAGGCCGTGAAGCGCTTCCTGCGCCCCGTCATGGTGAGCCTCGTCAACTGCCAGAACGTGCTGCTCCAGGGCGTCATCTTCCAGAACTCCCCGGCGTGGAACCTCCACCCGCTGATGTGCCGTAACATCATCATCGACAACGTCCTTGTCCGCAACCCGTCCTACGCCCAGAACGGCGATGCCCTCGACCTCGAGTCGTGTACCAACGCCCTGATTGTCAACTCCCGCTTCGATGCCGGCGACGACGGCATCTGCCTGAAGAGTGGCAAGGATGCCGACGGCCGTCGCCGCGCCGTCCCCTGTGCCAATGTCGTCGTCGACGGCTGCACCGTCTTTGCCGGCCACGGCGGCTTTGTCGTGGGCTCGGAGATGAGTAGCGGCGTCAGGAACATCTCCGTCAAGAACTGCCAGTTCGTGGGCACCGACGTCGGCCTGCGCTTCAAGTCGACACGCGGCCGTGGCGGCATCGTTGAGAACATCTATATCGACGGCATCTCCATGACCGACATCGAGACCTACGCGCTGACGTTCAACATGTACTACGGCGGCAAGTCCGTGGCCGAGGTCCTTGAGGACGGCGACCAGCCCGACGGAAAGCTCATGCCCGTCACCGAGGAGACGCCCATCTTCCGCAACATCGACATCCGCAACGTCGTCTGCCACAATGCCGGCTACGCCATGGAGTTCAACGGACTGCCCGAAATGCCCATCGACCGCATCACGCTGACCGACATCAACATCTCCGCCCGTAACGATGCGACGTTCCAGTACTGCAAGAACATCAAGAAGCAGAACGTCAACATCACCATCCTGAAATAAAGAAAGAGTCTCTACCCGGAGAGAGAGATACAAAACAGAAGAATCGCACAGGGATTACCCCCGTGCGATTCTCTTCTCTTTTTTACCAATCAAGTTATCCTTTATTCCGTCTTTTTACCGAACTGACGTACCGGCTTCTCCGTTGTCACCGCGATGCTGTCGTTACCGTCGCCGGCGCGGGTTCCGCGTGCCCAGTAGGAGTCGTAGTACCAACCGTCGTAGCCCCAGGTGTCGTAGCTGTCCCAGTTGGGCGACGAGATGTGAGTCAGGTTGAAGTGCACGTCGTTGTCGCCGTCAGCAATGTATCCTGTGAAGTGCGAGTCTGAGAGGTGATAGTTGTCGATGACCACCGACGTTCCGTCCTCGATGAAGTAGACGGTGATGTGTCCGTTGTCAACGCGCCAGCTGATGTGGTTGGCCACGTAGTCCCAGGGAGCGCCGCTGTAGTAGTCCACCCAGTAGCCCGAACCCTTGGTGAAGCGGAAGGGGTCGATGCTGAAGGTGATCTCCGTCCGCGTGGCGTAGTAGTCGCGCCCGTTGTAGTAGGAAGAGACGTACATGTTGCCGCTCCAGGTTCCCTCGAGAGTGTCGGCGATCATTTCGTCCTCGCAAGCTGTGAATGTGAAAGCCATCATGGCGATCATCATCATGGAGTATATCTTCTTCATAGTCGTAATGTTTTAATTGTTAGACATTCTGTTGTTTCTTGTTTCTGGTGCAAAGATACGACATCCAGACACGCTATGCAAGGGAAAAACTATAAAGTGAGCGAGGAAAAACTATAAAGCCGCATAGGGAATTCCCTACGCGGCTTTTAGTCGTCTCAACGTCAGCGAATTACTTACGCAGACCGAGAGCCTTGATGATGGCACGATAGCGGTTGATGTCGTTATCGTAGAGATACTTCAGCAGCTTGCGGCGACGGCCTACCAGCTTGGTCAGCGAACGGGCGGTACCGAAGTCCTTGCGGTTCTTCTTCAGGTGCTCCGTCAGGTGCTTGATACGGAAGGTGAACAGGGCAATCTGAGCCTCTGCGCTACCGGTATCGGTGGTTGACTTGCCATACTGGCCGAAAATCTCTTCTTTCTTAGCTTTGTCTAAGTACATGATGATGAAAGTGTTTTGTTAATACTATACATCTTTCGGAAGCCGCATATCCGTCATCACTGGACACCGCTTCTTCAAATGCGGGTGCAAAGGTACTGATTTTAAGTGAGAAATGAGAAATGGAAAATGAGAAATTCCCCCGAAACACCAAGAATTTAACTTTTGTTGTGATTTCACGCGTTAGTTTTCTATTTTTCATTTACATTTCTAATACCTCATTCCTCATTTCTCATTTTTTCTTTGTACCTTTGAGACAACGTCTCTTAGGTATTCCCGTTCGGAAATCTCCAAATAAATTTGGGATTTCGCTCACTTATTCGTACCTTTGCAGCCGATTTTAAGGTATTAGACAATGCAAGACATCAGAAACATCGCAATCATAGCCCACGTAGACCACGGCAAGACGACGCTCGTGGACAAGATGATGCTGGCCGGAAACCTCTTTCGCGAGGGCCAGAACCTCAGTGACCAAGTACTCGACGCCAACGACCTGGAACGCGAGCGCGGCATCACCATCCTGTCGAAGAACGTCTCCATCAACTGGAAGGGCACCAAGATCAACATCATCGACACCCCGGGACACTCCGACTTCGGCGGCGAGGTAGAGCGCGTGCTCAACATGGCCGACGGCTGCCTGCTCCTCGTCGACGCCTTCGAGGGCCCCATGCCCCAGACGCGCTTCGTCCTGCAGAAAGCCCTGCAGATAGGCCTGAAGCCCATCGTGGTCGTCAACAAGGTCGACAAGCCCAACTGCCGTCCCGAGGAGGTCTACGAGATGGTCTTCGACCTCATGTTCTCGCTCAACGCCACCGAGGACCAGCTCGACTTCCCCGTTGTCTACGGCTCGGCAAAGAACGGCTGGATGGGCGAAGACTACAACAACCCCACCACCGACATCACCTATCTGCTGGATAAGATCGTGGAGGTCATCCCCGCACCCCAGCAGCTCGAAGGCACGCCCCAGATGCTCATCACGTCGCTCGACTACTCCAGCTATCTGGGCCGCATCGCCGTGGGCCGCGTCCACCGCGGACAGCTCCGCGACGGCCAGCAGGTCACCATCAGCCACCGCGACGGTACCCTTGAGAAGACCAAGATCAAGGAGCTCCATACCTTTGAGGGCATGGGCCACGTCCGCACCGACAGCGTCGACTGCGGCGACATCTGCGCCGTCATCGGCCTAGAGAAGTTCGAGATCGGCGACACCATCTGCGACCTCGAGAACCCCGAGCCGCTGCCCCCCATCGCCATCGACGAGCCCACCATGTCCATGCTCTTCACCATCAACGACTCCCCCTTCTTCGGCAAGGAGGGCAAGTTCGTCACCTCGCGCCACATCAACGACCGCTTGCAGAAGGAGCTCGAGAAGAACCTCGCCCTGCACGTCGAGCAGTTCGAGGACAGCACCGACAAGTGGGTTGTCTCCGGCCGCGGTGTGCTCCACCTCTCCGTGCTCATCGAGACCATGCGCCGCGAGGGCTACGAGTTGCAGGTAGGCCAGCCGCAGGTCATCTACAAATGGCAAAATGAGAAAGGAGAAATGAGTAATGAGAAATGTGACGATGCCGTAAAGTGTGAACCAGTAGAGGAGCTCACCATCAACGTCCCCGAGGAGTTCGCCTCGAAGATGATCGACATGGTCACCCGCCGCAAGGGCGAGATGACCTCCATGGAGAGCCAGGGCGAGCGCACGAACATCGAGTTCAACATCCCCTCGCGCGGCATCATCGGACTGCGCACCAATGTCCTCACCGCCTCTCAGGGCGAGGCCATCATGGCCCACCGCTTCAAGGAGTACCAGCCCTACAAGGGCGACATCGAGCGCCGTCTGAACGGTTCGATGATAGCCCTCGAGACCGGCAACGCCTTCGCCTACGCCATCGACAAGCTGCAGGACCGCGGTAAGTTCTTCATCGATCCCGGCGAGGACGTCTACATGGGACAGGTCGTCGGCGAACACGTCCACGACAACGACCTCGTCATCAACGTCTGCAAGGCCAAGCAGCTCACCAACGTCCGCGCCTCAGGTACCGACGACAAGGCCCGCATCATCCCGAAGACCGTCATGTCGCTCGAGGAGTGCCTGGAGTACATCAAGGAAGACGAGCTCGTCGAGGTCACCCCGAAGTCCATGCGCATGCGCAAGACCATCCTCGACCACGACCAGCGCAAGAAGGCAAACAAGCAGTAAGCGAAAAGACGGCCCCCAAAAACTTTTCGTAACTTTATACCAGAACCCAACAGACAGACAACGACGACCGTGGAGAGCAAGGAAGAGAAATACCGGCTGCTGACCGCACAGATCAGCGCCCTGATAGCCGGCGAGACCGACCGCGTGGCGGTGATGGCCAATGTCTGTGCCGCCATCCACGACGCCATGGGCTTCTTCTGGACCGGCTTCTACCGTGTCATGCCCAAGGCCGGTACCGCCGAAGAAGAACTGGTGCTCGGACCGTTCCAGGGCCCCGTGGCCTGTATGCACATCGGCTATGGCCGCGGCGTCTGCGGCACGGCCTGGAAACAGCGCCAGACCATCGTCGTCCCCGACGTCGAGCAGTTCCCCGGCCACATCGCCTGCAGCAGCCTCTCACGCTCCGAGATCGTCGTCCCCGTCTTTGCCCACGACGACACCGTCACCGCCGTCCTCGACATCGACAGCAAGCAGCTCGCCACCTTCGACGACACCGACCGCCACGGTCTCGAGGCCATCTGCCGGCTGTTGACGACAAATATCGCCCCTTGATTGATTGCCAACCTATCATTGTAGGCAAGGTTTTCGCGCGTTTTATTTGGAATTTTCGGAATTAATGTCTATATTTTCCCTCGGAATAATAAACAAATAGGCTATGAGTACACAGGCAATGACAGAGAAGATATCGGAATACTTCAAGACGCAATCCGACCTGAAAACATGGGTCATGGGGAAAGGCAGAATCTGCAAGATTAAGTTTTTTGTTCTTTGTGTAGCTATGCTATCGATGCTGGCTATAGGCATGAGTGGTTGTAGTATTGATGATGATGATAATGAAAACAATGTTTCCAGATTAATTGGAACATGGCGGTTAGAGGGAGTCTATAATAGACCTGCTGGGGTGATGCCACCTCACCCGCATTGGATGGAAATTAAGGAGACCGACAGCCAGTTTAATTATATGAAAAGAATTGGCGGAACAATCACTATTATATTAGATGATGGGAGCCGGGATACAGCACTTTATTGGACCATCGTCCCCATGAACGATAGTATATACAATAAATACTATCCCATCTTCTGTTGGCATTTTGGAAGTAAGGAATATCCTGGGGAGCCTTATGCATATGAGGTAGATAAAACAACCCTCAAGTTACGTCATTTGAGTCCGAACAACTCCGAACCTCTTTCTGAAACCATGGTTTACAAGCGGATAAGTTTTAAGCAGATAAAGTGATTTTTTGAGCTGCTAATGCAGGAAAAAGTTCTTTTTCCCCCTGCTGGGTCGTGAGAAAATTCGACGAAGCCAAATTTTTGGCCGACTTTTTCCTTCAAAAAGATTTGTGGAGTCAGTTTTTCTTCTTAACTTCGCAATCTTTTCCCTTTATTAAAAAAGGAGGTAGAAATGCAATTATCGGCAGATGAATTCATGTCCCTGTCGACGCAGATCCTGGCCGACCAGGTGATCATGGAGAACCACGGGACGGTGAACGGACCGGCGCCGCGCGACTCGGCGACGAAGACGGACAAGCAGGCGAAACGGGCGGTGGAGATGCTGATGGACGCGTGCGACGAGGAGGGGCAGTACGTGATGCAGGACCAGGAGCAGTGGTTTGCCGTGAGGACGGTGCTGACGCAGGTCTGCGGTTTCCCGACGAAGCCGGCGGAGTTTGAGAAGGTGCTCAGGAACCTCGGGCTGGACAAGCTGCGCGTGCCCTACGTCTACGACAGCGTCAGGAAGGTGCACGTCCACCAGCTGCCTGGCAATGTCGAGCTGTGGCACCAGTTCCAGAACTCGGCCGACGAGTATTCGCGCAAGCAGGTGGTGGTCGTCGTCAGGCTGATGGAGCTGCTGGAGAAGGTGAAGTAGTGCACAGCGGAACCGCATTCTATGGTAAATTCCAAACATATTATGTGATTTAACTATTTATTTAACACTTGTCTGCCTATGCGGCCTCTTTAGCGTTTCTGTATATGTGATCA
>Ga0310786_10001151_pt1 | contig 42553 bp, 43 predicted proteins | sample AusTroGonzalo_MG_FD_203881 | JGI IMG/M metagenome (GOLD analysis project Ga0310786, IMG submission 203881) | Bovine rumen microbial communities from tropical cattle in Woodstock, Queensland, Australia - Gonzalo_03 (v2) (version 2) | ecosystem: Host-associated > Mammals > Digestive system >...
CAGGGTAGTTTTCTGATGACTGTTCTTCTTTAACTCTGTTTATAAAATCGGGAGAACTGTCAAGATTAAAAGAGTCACTACGGTCGTCTACAAAAAACTTGAAGTCTGTATCATATCGAGTTACACTTCGCTCTGCCGAAATATAACAAGTACCTGTCTGTCTGTATTTATTGTCATACCAACGTACACCGCTACGAAGGTTTATTGTTACTCTGGATTCGCTTGTTTCAAGATAGAATTTTTCCATAGGTTTCTGAAGCGTTTTGCCGAATTCTCTTGAGTCTTTAGTCAAGTCCAAAAACCTGCGAGTCCAATCAACGATAACCTGCAACTGTTTATCAAGCGTTTCAAGTGCTTTCTGCTTTTCTGTTGACTGATTGTTGATAGCGTCGTCAATCTGATTTGTTAATTCTGTAAAATCCATAAATTACCCCCTTAAGATTTCACTAAGATATTCATAGGCTTGCTGACCGTTCAGTATTCCGTTCGGTTTTTCAAGCCTAGCAACAAAAAGAGCGAAAGGAATGTTCTCTCGCTCTTCTTTAGTTTTTAATGACAACTCAAACTTAAGTTTTGCCATTTCCATTTTGTCCATAAACTCGCTCATTTTTCACACCTTTTGACCTTGAGATATTCTTCCCAACTTTCAGGCGTCATACGGACAGTCAAGTCTTTCTGTATTTCGTAAGTAACGAACATAGACTGCAACTTGCCGTTGTCGTCCTTAAACTTCAAGATTTTGCCGAAATATCTACGCAGTTTTTTCATAAGTACGCTCCATAAAATCTTCAATCCGTCGGTTGATTTTCGCAACCAACTCCACTTTTACGATGTTGTTTTCTGCAACCCATTCATTCAAGGCTTCGTGAAGTTCTTTTAATTCAACTTCATTTACCACAATAGCGACATCACTATCATATGAGATAGGATAGTCGCTGCTTTCACAAACTTCGCTGAATTTATCTACCGTCATTTGTGTTCCCCTATACATCGAGCCAAGTTCTCGATATCAGTTCCCAAAGCGAGCAATGTTTCCAAAAACTCGTTTCCATAAAATCCGATTTCCAAAAAGTGCTGCACCTTTTCGAAATCGTCAAGAGCAAACATCTTGAATCTGTCTTTGTTTACTTCTTCGTTCATATACACCCCCATTAAGCCCTATTGCTAATCTGCTTAAACCAAGAATCATATCTTGATAATTCGTCCTGATACGCAAAGTCTTCTTTACAACTGTCCAAAGTCGCACACATATTGCAACGAGCACACTTACTGCAATATGAGTTGTCGCCGTTGAACACCAAAGGACAGTAGGTTTCGTCAAATTCATACTTCTTTGATTTTTTGTTGTAGAAGAATTCCCAGTCGTCGTCATACCACGAAACCGAAGAATTAACTGTTGTAAACTTTGGCTTGCAATAAGTTGCATTTGAGTAATAACACCCGTTATCCTTGATAAAATCTCCGATTAATTCACAATGATTGTCACTACCTAATATTGCAAGTTTAGAACCGCAAAGTTCTTTCAATGCTTTTGCAACATTAGGATTTGTCCAATAATTCACTTTCTTAATCAACAGAGTTGCATAATCCGTGATAAACTTCATTGTGTCGTTGTAGCCCTTTGCGTTTCTGTCTGTTGTAAGGGAAATAATTCCGTTGTGAGCGATACCGACTTTAGAAGTCGTGTCTAACTGTTTTAATCTGTCCATATTTCTTGATAACGGATAAGGGTGGCAACACTGCTGATTAACACCGGCTTGTGTTGATATTCTGAAGTGCATAACATACGGGATTTTCTCTCCGTACTGATTACGCACTTCTTTAAGTGCTTTCCAAAAAGCGTTGAAGTTCATATATCCTTTTTTGATATGGACTTCTCCATTTGCGGTGAACATAAAGCCTGCACCGTCGGGATTGTTGTTAAAACATTCCTGAAGAACAGACTTTGACATAAAATCAACATTCATAGGTTTGTAAGCAATTACGCACATATTTCAGTTACCTCTCTTGTAAGTTTTTCAATGATTTCGCTTTCAACAAAAGCATTTCTTGACTTCAAATAAAAAGCGGTATCTTTTGAGATACCGCTTAACCACTTGTCACAGTCTACCAAGTTCTTGATAGCAATTTTCTTTGAGTTTTTGGCTATCGTAAACGTAAGGTCTAGCCAAGCCATAAAGCTTTCATACTTCAACGTGCCACGTCCAAGTCTGAATTCAAAGGTGTTGTCGTTTGTATTATTCAACGCAACGCCGTGTGAACCGTCTTTACTTTTCGCCTTATCAAACAGATATTGACGAGTTGCATTTACATTGTTGTTTATTCTGTCCGTTAAATCTTCCTTGTTTGTTTCCACAAAAGCATTATCACAGTATGTGAATGTTTTTCGACGGCTTGCTTTTACGAGGTCGTCCCAGAATAACGAGTAGAAAGCGTATATCTTACCTATTGCGTTAGACTGTTCGTTGTCGTCCCTACCGAAGAATTTTCTTGAGATATGAACGTGCAAACCACAACGACCGCCGTTATGAGAAGAAAAACCGTTGTCCTGTAAAATCTGCAATATCTGTTTCCACTTCATTTGTTTCAAGGATTCGAAGGTGTGAATTCCCGTAATAAGTTCAAACCCACCACTACTTAAACTACCGTCGTGCTCATAATAGATTTCGTTTTCGTCTATGAGTTCGTTGATAGAGTCGATAGCGTCTTTCTGTCCTTCGCTTGTGTCTTTGTCAACTTCAAGTTCGATGCCACAAGTTTTAATTTCGTCGCTTGAACCGATAGGGATTTTGTCGCCCTTGATAAAAAGCATATTTCTGTTTGTAAAACCGTTGTTGTGGTGCCAATGATACGGCTTTATATCACGACTTTTGTTTGCACAATCACAACAACAATCACTGTCGCTATCCCAATAATCATAATGTACGGTACTTTCACATTCACTACAGAAATAATAATTATTGTCGTAACAGTTACGGCATACATACCAATCGGGTTGGTCACTGTGGTATATCTCGTCTTCACACCAATAATCACCGCAGTCGTCACATTTTCTTGCGTCGTGGTCGGTACAATATTCACACCAAATTTCTGTATTTCGATAATCCGTATGTACTTCGTAACTGTCGCCGACACAATATTCCTGACAGTGTTCACAATAAAAAATATCGTCGTCGTCTCGATTATAATAATCGCCGTCAATATAAACCAAATCGTCACCGTCTGCATAATAACAGTCGTCCGTCTTGCAGTAATAGACTTCGTCTTTTGCGTAATATTCTTCTGTGTCTTCAGTTAATACGATATCGTCATCTTTTGCAGCAATTTCGCCGTTATGAAGTTCTACGATTTCGAGAGGATTTGTTTCGTCAGTAACCCAAATTTCAACTTCGTCGTCTTTGTCAAATCCGAGTTTCTGCATTTCTTTTACAACATCTAAAAAGCAAGTTGTATGCTTGTTTCTAAAGTTGTAAACAAAATAATTTCTACCCATTCGATAACGTAACGTCGACGACACAGAAAATAAACCTTTGTCGCCGTTGTAAATATTCACAGTGTAACCTAATGATATAACACACTGTTTTAATTCTGTAAAAGACAGTTTTCCTTCTAAGTGACCGTCTTTTAGTTCAAGATTTTCTAAGTACATAATTTACCCCCTATGGAAATTAATAAAAAATCTGTCCAACTGTTTATTGATTTCTCTAATGCGACTTATAACAAAAAGCCTTTGACTTACAGTAAGCCGCTTATCAAAAACCAAATCCGAAAGAGTGTTTAACTCTCTTGTTTTCAAACTTTTTTCAATGAGTGTTAAGCCGTTCATACTAAACCCCCATTAAAAAACCCCTAGAAAAATCTAGGGGTTTAATGCTTAATTCCAATAAGCATTTTCTTCTTCTTCGAAATCGTCTTCGAATTCCATTTCGCAAATCTGCTCGTTCTTGAGATTTTCGTCTGTCGGGATTATATCCACGATTGAAAAATCGTCTTTAACATAAAACCCTTTGAAACTTGTTCTGATTGGCATAAATTACCCCCTTGTACCAATAGCACGCATTTTGTTTTTCTGAGTTGAAGTTTTAGCCAACTCTTGCCATAAAGCATACGCTTTTTTTTCTGCTTCCATTTCTCTAAATCTTTTACGCTCTATTGCGTATGGATTACGGATAGCGATTGATAATTGCATACACGCAAAATCTAACTCACTCATAAAAACACCCCTTATATAAAAAATCCCTGTTTATGAGTGTAAACAGGAAAACACTTTTACTAAGTTTAAATACTCAATAAAAAAACCCATAGGTTATAAAAACCTATGGGTTAAAAAGTTCAATATTCAAACTTTTATTTTGAAGAGTATACAAGTTTATTATCTGCATACACTTCTACAGATTTAAATAAAGACTTCACTAATTTTGAAGTGGCAATTTTTTTATCTAATTCGCTTTTATTATTTGCGACTTCTACCCACTCTCTAATTTTTCCGTCTTTTTTTTCTGCTTTAAATTTTACTTCCATAAAACCCCCTTTATAAGTTTAGCATAGAGTATAAAATCCGAAATTTCAAGTTTCGCAGGGAAATTCAAAATTCCGGATTTTTAAACTAAACCAGAAGGTTTTAAATTTCTGATTACCCTATAAAATCATTCGCTTTTTATCGCTACCATTTTATAGGTTGATATAGTTTGCTTTTATTGGAGTCAAAATCATTATTTCTAAGCATTTTCTTAGGTGTCTTTATGTATTACAAAATACATAGAATATCGGCGTATATTCACTTATTCTGATATATCCATATAAAGACTTCTGAACCCTTAAAAATTAATCGTGCTATAAGATTAAAACCGATTAAAAGTAGTGACTATAATTTTCTTTTGTTTTTTTACGGCAAGGCGACAATTTATAAAAAACCTCGATATTGACTTGTTATCGTGCTATTTTGTTTTTATCAGTGCATAAAGCAATAAAAACTAATAACTCCATTATTCTGGATAACAAGACTAACAGAAATACTACACTTATACTCTTGCAGTATCTCTATTAATTGGATAAAATATTGACTTGCAAGTGTATACTTGTCAACTATCCTATAGCGTTGAATTATTCCACTAGTCCACGCTATAGGATTTTTTTTCTATTCTGTAGGAAATCGGACTTTCTACAGTATGTCAAAAATCGTTTTTCGTTATCTAGTCAAGCGATAAAGCACGGCAAAAAATACGGCACTTTTCACGGATTAGGTAAACCCGTATTTTCTGTTTACAGTACGATTATAAACAGAAAATCGGCTAATGATTTTATTTAGATAGCCTATACTTAAAATATAGGCTATCCGATAAAATCACTATTCAAAATCGGCAAGGTATGTTTTTAAAGTCTTAAAGTCAATTTCGCTTTCATGTTTGCTAATGTAATTTACGATAAATAACGTAGGGTCAATAGGTGTTTTTTCTTCATATGCTTTAACAGTGCCATAGTATTTATCAAAATCGGCAATAGAACAAACCGATACAATAGATATATTGTTTGTCTTATCGCTTGTAAAAATCGGCATTACTTTTAAGCCATTAGCCTTGTTAAAACTTGCTATCTTAAAGCAAGCCGTAAAAATTGCTTTATGCAAGTCTAAAGAATTGGCATTAACTGTTAACTTCTCGCTATCCCATTTTGCAAAATCTTTAATAAATTTTGCATAGCCAATCCTTGAGCCCTTTACATTGTAGTTAATTTCGATAAACTCTTTTAAACTTGTAACAAGTTTAGTTTCCTTTCCGTCTTTACCTTTGATAATGTAGTTAGTCATAATTTACCACCTTGTACTATGTACTTCTTTTTTCTTGCGTTGTCCTAGTCGCAAGCCCTAGCCGTTTTTATTCCTAGTAGATAACATCTACATACATACTCTTTATACACCATAAAAGACAGTGCCCCCCGTTTATGTGGAAAAAGCTGCAGGTAAACCTTGCCCCCCACACAGTTGAGCCGGTTTTTTCGGAAAAAAGGCACTAGGATAAGCGGAAATAAGGGGAAAATGGGCGTATATAGCTGAAGAAGAGGTAAAAGATGTTCATTTTTTGAACAACATTACGGGTGATTCGGGTGCAGAGGAAAGTTTTTGAAAGATGTTCATTTTCTGAACATTATTGGGTTATTGCAGGTTGACTGTAGGGTGATATGGATGTAGAGTATATTAAGGTTCCGTTAAGAAGGAAGTGTGATTCCGTTATAAGGGGATTACGATTCCTTTAAGAAGGGATATAGATAAGGTTTATGGCTGGACATTAGTGTCCGGCGAGGGGGGAATATGATAAGTTATAAGCCGTTAATGGAGACGCTGCTTAAGAAGGGTAAGAGCATATACTGGCTGCAGGAACAGATTGGAAGTCACGATTTGAGGGCTATCCTTAATTCAAACAGATACCTTTCTTTGAAAACGGTAGACGCTATCTGTAAGGTCTTGGAGTGCACCATATCTAGGGTATGCGAATATGAAGAGGGCGAGCAGGACGTTAAGGAGATTGTGCGTAATAAAAGCTATGTCATCAGGGCGGATGCCGTAAAGAAGCTGATTAAGGAAAAGGGAAAAAGTGAACTGGAGTGCAGCGTTGAAATGGGTCATAAGCCTCTGTACATAAGCAGCGTGCTAAACAGAGGTAAGGTCGGTTATCAGGTCTTGAGACAGTTTACGGACTACTTCAACGTGGACTCTTCCGTCCTCTGTAAGTGACCCCTTTTATGATTTTCTGTGATTTCAGGGTCGGAAATTTTCAAGACCGGTTTTTTCGGATTTAGTCCTATTTGTCAAGCCTCTTCTATATAAATAGTTTTTTCTTCGTTGATTAGTTCGAGGTTGTCCATAGCAGAAAGTGCTTTTTCGTGTTCTTCCAGTTCTTCTTCTGTCATCGGGTTTCCGAGCATTTTTTCTCCTTGAGCAGTATTGCCTTGTTTTTCTTGATTATACCCCGGACCGGGTGCATACATTTTATACATACGGGTACGCCGTTTATGTAGAGAATTTCTCCTGTCCTGTTACAGAGGGAGCATTTCACGAGTCGTACCCCGTATTCGTTCTGTCTTCAAGTTCTTTCATTGAGACGTACTTTGTGTATTCGGTTTCCGCCTTCTTTACGGTTATCTTGAGGCCCTTGAGGGAGGATATGAGGAAGTCGATGTCCGTTGACAGTTCTTCCGTGTCGACTTCAAACTCATCAACTTGGTCCTTTATCTTTTCGAAGATTTTAAGGATTCCGTTGTCGTGGAAATAATTTCCTATCGGTGTATTTTCTTCCTGCCGTACCGTCATATTTGCTCCTAAATCGGTGGATATTGTATGAAAAGGCAGCTTATCTGAAAGCAGATGCCTAAAACAAGAAGTATAATCAGTATTACTTTCGCTGTCGTTTTCATCAGTATATTGCGTAAAGTTCTACACACCCTTTTGAGATGTAGTGATATACAATCATTCGTGGAAGGTTGTACCTGTATTCGAGGAAAGCAACTGCATACAGTTCCGTATCAAGGTCAATGTCAGAGGCTGTCGTGCTGAAGTAGTATGTATTGAGGTTGTAGATTTTACATACACTCTCAACTTCGCTTTTTGTGTCGCAGTAACATACGGCGTTGATTGTTACTCCTCCGGCAGAAGTAAGGTTGCGTTCTTTCATTTCTTCATATGTGAGCCACCTTATGTTCGCAAAGGATGTCAGCCCGACAACTGAAAGAATTAAAATCATAAAAAGTTTTTTCATAGTTTCATCTCCTGTAAAAAAGAGACAGACCTGAGGGGGAAACTGTCTCTTTTTTTGGTTATAGATTACTCTGCTTCTTTCTTGTTCAGAAGCCCTGCAATGAATGTTACAAGCAAACCGATTGCCTGCAAAATACCTGCAACAAGAGTCGGAATCTTCACGATTTCACCGACTGCTGTTCCTCCGAGGAGAAGGGTAGCAGTTCCGAATACGATGAGTATCGCAGCAGCAACCTTTACCCAAGTCTTGTTGAAAAAGTCTTTCATAGCTTTTCCTCCCTTCTTAAGATTTATATATCCCCTTTCGGGTCTATATTAATATTCATAGTGGCACTCAAGTTCAGAAACGGAACTGTGCTTGCCGTCCTTGTATGAAATCGCTTTTACCGTTACGGAGGTGTCGATTGAGAATATTCCTTCGTATGGAGTGCTTTCTTCAGTCGGGTCCGTGCCGTCAATGGTGTAATATGTGTCTGCTCCGAGGTCAGAAACTATCGAAACAAGGTTGTTTTCACACGAGATTACGGGAGCAGCAACGTCCGGTTCGTAGATACATTCCTTTTCAGCAACTTCACTGTACAGTCCGTCGTTCTCGACAACAGCTTTTACAGTACAGTCTTCTGTAATTACGAACGGTTCCGTGTATATCCAGCCTATTCTCGGGTCGCTGCCGTCAGTCGTAAAGCGTATCTGAGCTGTCTGAGGGTGTTCTGAACTGATTGTAACTACGTTTCCTTCCTGTACGATTTCCGGGGCGTCAGGTGCCTTGAAGAAACCTTCTACCAGAAGTTTGAAATCCTGACCGCACTCAGGACAGAGGTCCTTGTTCCATTTGTACTGCTTGTCAGTGTCGTCGATATCTACGTAATTAAGTTCTAAAGATGCCTCTTTTACGAGCGGTTCCGTGTATTCTGCTCCACATCTGTCACAGAAATAGATTCTTTTAATCATTTTTCACTCCTTAACGTTAAGGCAACAAGTTCTCTGTTCTTCGAGTCCTTTGCCTGCCCGATTATCCCTTCAAGGGTAATCGTGTTTGCTTCATTCAGTTCGGTTAAAGACAGGTTCTTTGCCGTATAATAAACAATCTCACAGTCCTCAAAGAAGCCCGTGAGATTTCCCATTGTAAATTTTACTACGTTACATTTGAAAGTCAGTCTGTTTCCGCAGAAAATGTCTTCGCTTTTAATGTGCTGAGGTTTTCCTATGAAAAGAAATCTGTCAAACTGTTTCTTGTGCATCGCTTCCTCCCATTAAAAGCAGAAGGGCTTTTTCGAGCCTCTGTTTCTTCGCTTCATACCAGTCGTACTGCTTCTGTATATGCTCCGCAAGTTTTTTCTGCTCGGAAACAACTTCATCGTTTTTACTGATATCAAGCACTTCTGCAAGTTTTTTTACCGCTTCAAGTGCTTTTCCCGTGCTTTTCTGATAGTCTGCAAACCCCTCTTCAAGGTCTTTGATGAATTCCCTTACAAGTTTTGCAATGAAATCAGCGTCTTCATTTTTTAGGCTTACCATTCCCCTCTCCGGCCATTATTCTTGCGTAATATACCTTGATGTTGTTGCATAAAACATCGATATTCTTGATTGCGTCTATCTTTACAGCCTTTGTAAGCTGCACGAAAATGAAAGCAAGTTTCTTTGCTATCTGCTGAAGGATTAATGCAGTGTCTCCTACTACTCCGGTAGTGCACAAATCTTCTTCACCTTCAACAAAATCCATTGAAATTACGGTTTTACCCTGCTTTGCGAACTTTTCAAACTCATTTCTCTTCAAAGAAAGCCTCCATTTTTACTCCGAGTATCTCAGACAACCTTACAAACTGCTTGTATGTCGGTGGTCTTATTCCACGGATTACCCTTGAGAAAGCAGTCTCCCCTATCCCAAGTTCTTTTGATATGCTGCGGTGTGTCCTTCCTGACGCATCCACAAACTTCTTAAGATTCTTTGCATAAACAGCGAAATTCATACCGTCTCCCCGTATAAATTGGCTGTTTTATACTCTTATTTTTACCTGTTTTACAGGATTGTTTTCAAAAAACCTGATACTACCACAGGATTGCAATTACCGTGATTAATATCAGGACAAAACCGGTTGTAACAAGAAGAAGTGTTTCTGTTGCTCTGCCGGACTTCCTGTATGTCGTCCGACTTCCCTCCCTTTTAACTTCCACCATTACCTCCAATTCGGATTAAGTCTGTATATCTCAAATACAACTAAATTATGCTCCACCGCATATTCGTAGTCACGCTGAGTTGTCTGACTTTCCTCCCAATTTTGTAAAAAGATTATCCCCCCACATTCAGACAGCACTTCCTTTCTGTATGATTCAAGTTCTTCATCAGTCGGAAGCCTTCCGTTGATGCGTTTGAACTTGAAACGGAGATTGAAGGAGTTGATTGGTGTGTGTCCCTGCTCCCTTAAAATCTCGCATTTGTCATACAGTGCGTTGCCTTTTGTAAAATGCTGTCTATCGCCTGATATATATACGTTCATAAAATCTCCAAAAGTAGCGGCAGGGTGGGATTCAATAACAGCAAGGGGAAAGATACTTCAGAAAGGTGTGGCAAACTGAATTCTCTATGAACGCTGTTACGGGTTTTCTCTGCCGCAGCAGAAGTTTCCTCCTGCCGACTATTAATATAATCCCGTTAGTCTTATTTGTCAAGTATATTTTCTTAATAATTAAGATTTTTTCTTTTTGGCAAGATTACTACGAATTGAGAGTGACATAAACTTTTTACTATGAAAGTAATCGCACCACCAGATGAAAACTCTGTAAGAACGCTTACGAAACCGGACAAAAGGTTTCTTTCAAAATCACTCGTTTCTGAATTGAGGCAGATAGAAACCCTCCCGGACGGAAGGCGTGTCACCAAAGGACAGCTTCTTGCAGAACGCCTTATAGACATCGCAATCAACTCTAACAGCAACGCAGATTCCATTATGGCTTCAAAACTCATCTTCGACCGTATCGAAGGAAGGGCTGCAGTTCTTGAACACAAGGAAGTTCAGGAAATGCCGAAGGTTGTTTTTGCCTGCCGTGAAGACCAGTTATCTACCATTGCAGAAAAGGTAAACGAAGACGGTTCTGAAAATGTACTCGTCAAGACTGACAGCGGAGAGGAATACATCGTATGAGTGAGACGACAGTTTATCGGCTTAGTGAACCGCAGGTTAAGATTTTCAATTCTCCGAAACGTTTCGTGGTCGTAAATGCCGGCCGTCGTTTCGGAAAGTCTTGGCTTGCAGGTGCAAAGATTTTTGATAAATGTCAGAACTACAAGAATAAGAATGTAATCTACATCGCCCCTACCCTCAATATGGCCCGTAACATTATGTGGGACACTTGGGTTAAAGAGCATATTCCCGAAGCGTACATCGCAAAGAAGAATGAACAGTTGATGACTATGGAGTTCTACACAGGCTCGAAATTCTACTGTCTTTCAGCAGAACACCCTGACCGACTTCGTGGTCTTGCCGCAGACCTTCTTATCGTAGACGAATGTGCAATCATTGACGATTCGTTCTATGAAGTTGTCCGCCCTTTGCTTTCTGACCGGTTCCACGACGGAGAGGCTTTATATATCTCTACTCCGAAAGGCTACAACTGGTTTCATAAACTTTATGTTAAGGCAAAGGAAAATCCTAAGTCTTGGGACTGCTTCCAGTACACGACCATTGAAGGCGGCAACGTAACGCAGGAAGAAATTGAAGAAGCAAAGGCAGAACTTTCTCCGAAAATGTTCGCACAGGAATATCTTGCTTCATTCGAATCACTTTCTGCACGTATCTATGAAAATTATGACAGAACTCTGAACCTCTGCGACAGGGAAGAATACTGGGGTAATGAAGGTGACATCCACGTAGGAATGGACTTCAACGTAAATCCTATGACTGCAGTAATTTCCGTTTTTGAAAGAGGTAATCTCTACATCTTTGACGAAATCGTAGAGCCGAATTCCAATACTCAGGAAATGTCAAATATGATTAAGAAGCGTTATCCTGACGTTTCCGTTTTCGTATATCCCGACCCGACGGGAAACAAGAGGCAGACGAACGCAGTTACCGGTCAGACCGACTTTGACATCCTGAGGAAGAACGGATTTTACGTCTGCACTCCACGTCACCCTTATGCTACGAAGGACAAATTCAATACAGTTAATTCCGCATTATGCAATGCAAAAGGTGAAAGAAAAGTTCACGTCATAAAGGACAGATGCCTCCACCTCAAGGAAGCGTGGGAAGGCTACACATACAATTCAAACGGCGACCCTGACAAATCTTCCGGCTTGGACCATATCTCGGACGCTGCGGCATACCTTATATGTTATAAACTGCCGTACCGTGCTGACAGATATGTGAGACGACCGGAGGTATGGGGAACCTAGGAGGAATTATGGCAGGAGTAGAAACAATACATAAACTCTACAACAAGAGGAAAAAACAGTGGCAGCTCATTCGTGACTGTATCGAAGGCGAAGATGCTATCAAGGAAAAGGGAGAAGTCTATCTTCCGAAAACCAAAGGTATGTCCGACCACAGATACAGGGCATTCAAACTAAGGGCTGAATGGGTAAACTTTACCAGAAGAACCCTTACGGGACTTCACGGACTTGTTTTCAGAAAAAAACCTGTCATCAATTATCCGAAGGAACTTGAAGATTTAATCAACAACTGTGACAGAAAGGGTAACAACCTCTACAAGTTTTCTTCCAACGTATTCAAGGATTCCCTTCCCGTTACATTCGGCGGACTTCTTGTTGATATGCCACGAGTGAACGGCAACATAACGAGAAAGGAAGCAGAAGAAAGAAAAATCAATCCGTACTTCAAATATTATTCTGCAGAAAACGTAATCAACTGGAAGACCGAAGTTAAGGACGGTGTTGAAAGAATCTGTCTTATCGTTCTTACCGAAACTTACGAAAGCACTTCCGATGATGAGTTTGCTCATAACGAAAAGGTTCAGTACCGTGTACTTTCCCTCAAAAATGATGTTTACTCTCAGCGTGTCTACAGACCTGCAGAAGGCGAGAACGGTGAAGACGCCGTTGAAAATATCCCTATCGAAATTGACGGAAAGACAATCGACTACATTCCGTTCTACTTCCTGTACGAACAGGAACCTGTAACTCCGTTTATGCTTGACCTTGCAAAGGCAAACATCTCTCACTACAGAAAATCTGCTGACTACGAAAACGGTGTTCACCTTACAACCATTCCAACTGGATATGTAACCGGCCACAAACAGGAAATCATTACTGATGATAAAACCGGAGAAGAAAAAGGTCGTGAAGTCGTAAAACTTGGTGAAGACGAGTTCCTTTTCTTTGAAGAGCCGGATGCAAAGGTCGGAACGCTCTGTTATGCAGGTGAAGGACTTACCCACTCTGAAAAGGCTCTTGAAACATCAATGAGCAATATGGCTGTTCTCGGTACACGACTTATAGTTACCGAAAAGGGAACTTCTGAATCAGCAGATTCTGCAAAGATTCACAGGGCAGGAGAAAACGCTTCCCTTGCGGATATGGCCAACTGTGTGGCAGACGCTTTCACTCAGGCATTACAGACTGCTGCAGAATGGATGGGCTTAGACGAAGCGGTATCGGTTGAGTTCTGTACGGATTACGACACACTCGCATTTGATGCTAACGCACTTAACGCAGTTGCAAACCTCAAGGAAGCAGGAAGCCTTCCACTTCCATATGTATTCGAAATCCTCAAGAACGGAGAATACACTTCTGCTGCAGCAACCTTCAAGGAATATGCAACACTTCTTGATATGGAAGCAAGAGGCTACTCACCTTCTGAAATTGCAGAACAGTACGAAGCAATCAGACAGGGCAAAGTCATTCAGCTTGAAGACAAGCGACCAAAAGAGAATACACCTGCGACAAACATCGTTGATGACAACGCAGATGATAATAAATAAAACCCCCTTGTTTTATTTCTGGCACCGTGTAAAAGCGGTGCTTTTTTATTTTTTCAAATTACTACGAACTACCGTTCGGTCAATAATTGAGACTGTATAAAACTGTGCAGTCGCACCACGTCAGTCGGATGTGGAAATTTTATATAACAAGGAGTCCATAGTTATGGCAATCGCAAAAGAAGAAGTTTTGAATATTCTCGGTCTCGAAGCAACCGATGAAACATCTGCAAAAGCAGAAGCAATTATCAATGCTTTCACAAAAGATTTTGAGGATGAAAAAACTAAGATTCTTCTCAACAAAGAAGAAATCAAAAATGAAAAGAAGGAAGAGACCAAAAAGAGACAGGCTCTTGAAGAACAGAACAAACAGTTAAGTGAAAAACTCGGACAGCTGCAGAAGCAGCTTGACGACAATTCACCTGACGCAGTGAAGAAAATCTACGAATCACAGCTCGATGATGCTAAAAAGGTTTTCGACGCAAAGTATAAGGAACTTGAAGACAAATACAAGGTAAGCGAAGAAACAAACGCTACTCTCAAAAAGAGTCAGCATCGTTTGACTTGTATGGAACAGTTCAACAAGGCTATTGCAGCACACGGAAACGATGTTGCCGCAGATTCTCTTGATGATTTTGCTCTTTTTGTACTTGGTCCAGATTGCTGCAAGTTTGCAGAACGCTCTCTCGGCGAAGGAAACACAGCGATTGTAACAAGCGAAGGACAGACAATCGACAGTGCGGTTAAGGCTGCACTCGAAACTAACTTTGGAAAATCTTGTCGTTTGTTCAAATCTTCTGGCGGCGGTGCGGAAGGCGGTGCTAGAGGCGGTTCAAGCGGAGACAAGACTATATCACGTTCTGAGTTCGACGCTAAAGACGCAAGCGAAAAAGCTAGGTTAATGGCAGACCACTACAGAATCGTGTAACTCTATATAAGGAGATACATTATGGCAGTATTAGACGATTTGATGCCAGCCCTTTACGACGGTGTAACACTCGTTGGCCGTGAAATGGTTGGTTTTATCCCTACAGTTGACAAAGATGCAACTGCTGAACAGGCAGCAAAAGGTGAAACAATCCGTGTATCAACAGGTACAGCAGGAGAACTTGAAGACATCGAAGAAGCTATGGACATTCCAAGCGGAAACGACGGTTCTCTCGGCAAGATTGATATGCAGATTACAAAATCAAAGGTTGTTCCATTCTATTGGGGCGGTGAAGCAAACAAAGGTGTTAAAAACTCTGGTCAGTTCCAGAAGATTATCACAAATCAGTTTGCAGACGCTGTACGTAAACTTGTAAACGCTGTTGAAGCAGACCTTGCTGGAGCAGCTATTGCAGGTGCTTCTCGTGCTTACGGTACAGCAGGCACAACTCCATTCGGCACAGCCGGAGATTTCACAGACTTCGCAAAAATGGCTCAGATTCTCGACGACAACGGTTGTCCGAAATCTAACCGTTCTCTTGTTATGAGTTCAGAAGCTTTTGCAAACCTCCGTGGTAAGCAGAACCTCTTGCTCAAGGTAAACGAAGCAGGAACAGATGAATTCCTCCGCTACGGTTACACATCACCAGTTCAGGGATTCACTCTCTGGAACTCTGCAGGACTTGGTACTCACACAAAAGGTACTGGTTCAAGCTACGTAACAAACCTCGCTTCTGCTCTCGCTAAGGGAGACAAGGTTATCGGAATCGACACAGGTTCTGGAACTGTACTTGCAGGTGATGTTGTTACTTTCGCAGGTGACAGCAACAAATACGTTGTAAACAAAGGTGTTGAAGCTGCAGGTTCAATCGAAATCGGTGCTCCGGGTCTTCGCCAGTCACTCGCTGACGGCGTAGCAATGACAATCGGTGGAGATTACACTCCTTCAGTTGCCTTCCACAGAGACGCACTCAAGTTGCTTGCTCGTGCTCCAGCTACTCCTGACTCAGGAGATAACGCTATTGACAGCACAGTAATCTACGACCCTGTTTCAGGAATTTCTTTTGAAGTACGTGTTTACGGTGGATATCGTAAAGTACGTTACGAAGTTGGTCTTGCTTGGGGCGTTAAATGTGTACAGCCAGAGTTCTGTGCACTTCTTCTCGGCTAAGAAAAATAGAGGTTGGGGAAACTCAACCTCTATAACTTGGAGGAACCAATGGCTCTTATTCACATTATTAGAGACGTTCCAGAGTATAAAGGCGGAGCACTCGAAGCCGATATCCCGGAACAGGATTACCCTATTCTGAATGCAAGAGGCTGGCGTAAAGCAGAAGGCAAAGCTCCTTCTAAGCCGGTTGAACCTGCTCCAGAAAAGGAATCTGAAAAGCCTTCTGAAAAACCCGTAGAAAAGACAGTCTTCAAAGGAGGCACAAAATGATTATCGAAAAGGTAGTTAATGGTGCTCTTCAGAAAAAGAAAGTCTTTGATAAGGATATCCTTTTCTACACAAGAGAAGGTTGGAAGGTAAGCAAAGACAAGGAACTTCCTGCTAAACCTAAAACTTTTGAAAAGAAAGTTGAAGACAGCAACGAAGATTCTGACTTCGAACCATTCAAGAAAAAGAAATAAACAAAGGAGAAATGTATGAGTGACGCAGCAGTTGAAGAAATCGAAATCAATCTTATCGTCGAAGACGGTACCTGTACGCAGGGTGCTAACTCGTACATTTCTCTTGAAGATGCCGTTTCTTATCAGACGGACAGAAACAGAACGGACTGGCTTGAACTTTCAGACAATGAAAAGAAAGCAAGTCTCATTAAGGCTACACAGTATGTAGACAACCTTTATAAGTGGAAAGGTATCAGAAAGTATCATCAGGAACAGCCTCTGAACTTTCCTCGTGTCAATATTTACATCGAAGGTTATCCTGTTAAGGAAATGCCTCGTCAGATTAAAGACGCTGTTTGTGAAGCCGCATATTACGGTTTTCAGGAAGATTTATTTACGGTTCGTGAAAGCGATATCGGAAATATCAAGAGAATCAAAGATGTTGTTGAAGATGCAGTAGAAGAAGAAATCGAATACTTCAATAAGTCTGAATCAAAAGTCGACTTCATTTCAAAATATGCTGCATTGGACTCTATCCTCAGAGGTTTGTACGAACCTCTGAATACAAGCCGTATCAACGGTAAGGCAGACTGGGATTACTAATGGCGTTCAATTATCCGAAAATGCGAAAGTTAGCAGATAAACTTCTCTCTAACCAAAAGTTCGGTGGTCCTTTTGTCCTCAAGAAAAAGACAGGACAACGCTATGACCCGGAGACCAAAAAGCAGATTGCAGTTTACGAAGATTATAAAGGTAATTGTGTAAAGAAAGTTTACAAGGATGACGGTAACGGACATCTTAAAGATGTTCTTAAGGCCGGAGACTTGGAATTTGTCTGCACAATGCAGGATATAAATATTTTTCCAGATAAAAACGACCAGATTGTTTTTGAAGGCGTTATTTACAATGTCATTACACCGGAGTTGGTAGACCCTACGGGAAAACTTCCCTTAGTGCATAAGTGCTATGCAAGGAGGGCGTAATGGCTATTAGTTTTGCCCTCAAGGTAATAGGCACAAAAAAGTACATAGGTGGAATCGAAGTCATTGAAAAGACAAAGGAACAGTTACTCCGAGACCCAACAAAAGACCTTTTCTTTAGACTTGATGAAGAAATCCAGAAAGAATCACACGGCAGAGATTCTTTATATACAAATGTTCGTATTGTATATATTTCAAAACTGTCTGGTGGTGTAGTTGCATACGTGAACAAGAAAGGAGAATTCAAAAACCCTTTAGAAGAAGCAGAAAAAAGAGAAGGAATGGACGACTGGCTGTCGTGGGAAGAGTTTGCAGTAAAATACCCGACAGACCCAAATAAATTTGCTAAAACAGAATTGAGTGCTGAAAAACAGGAAAGTATGTCTGTCGCACAGAAAGAAGCATTAAAGGATTTGGAAGCAATAGGTGTTCAGTCGGAAGTAAAAAGGCAGACAAGAAAACAGACAAAAAAAGATTCCAGTGCTAATAATGTTAAAAATAAAGTTAAATCAACCTACGTTGCAAAAACTGCAGAACAAAAAGAGGCTCTTAAGGCAAAACAGGCCGCTTTTAAGGCTTTGTTGGAAAGAAAAAAAGCTCAGATGAGAAGACAAATCAGCAGTTCTACAGCAGCGTTAGTAAAAGCAACCCCTCAAAGAACTGTAACACATACTGTAAAAAGTGTGAGTGCAGACAAAATGTTGTCAAAATCTTTTGCAAGTATACCTCACGGAAAAGCAGGTTCTGTAAGCATTTTTCAACCAGAAAAAACAAGGTCTTTTATGCTTAATATTTCTGCGACCGTTCCTGCAGACGTTGTTGTACCAAACAAGAAATATAAAATGCCAAAGATTGTACAGGACTCAACTATTGCTTTATACGGAAAATTAAAGAAAGAAGAAATGCAGAAGGTTGTTTTCTTTACTTGGAGAGGATGCCTTGCCTGTGCAACCTTCTTTCAAAGTTTGGTTGCAAGAACACCAATGGATGAAGATTACTCATATGAGACAGATATCGTTAGAAGTGACAGAGTAAAATTTTACAAGAACGGAAAATTAAAATCTCAAAAAGAATTGATGAAGGATGCTAACGTAAGAATCGGAACAGGAATAAGAAAACATAAAGCAGACGCAGAGTATATTCGTGGTGATTGGACGATTACTTTCAGAGGAAAAACATTCAAGGCATTTGAATCTCAACCTGCAAAAGATTCTGACCACATCTCTGTTGATTATACGTTTACAGAAGACCTGTTCGAAAAACTCGGAGACCAGTCTTCTATATTCAAGATTGCAGACACGATGTTTGAACTTACAAAAGATTCCGGTGATTTAAGTTCCGTGTGGTCAGAGTTTAACATCAATCCTCGTTGGCAGGCTCTTGAATTCGGCGGTTGGTATACTCATCAATCTAAAATGGCAAGAGGTGCTAAATATTCACACAGAGTTGATTCTACCCTTTTGTCTTATCAGGCACCAAGAGGTTTCTGGAGAATAACAAGATTTGAATGGAATGAACTTGTTCACACTGGAAAATGGAAAGGCTCTATTGAAAGTTATATCAATCCAAGAAAGAAAAAGATTGATGTTTCAAAAGTTGAAAGCATTGCAATGAAAAGTCTTCTTGAAAAATACCCGGAACTCAAAAACAGAAATACAGCAATCGGAGTTTATAAATGACAGACGCATATATAGAAAAACAGGTCACAGACTACTTCCTCAAGATGAACGGAATAACAGTAAACGAAGACGGGACACACCCGGAAGTATGTTTTGCTAACGAAGAATTTGAAAGACCAGACGACGGCTACTGGTATGAAGTGTACTTCATTCCAAGTTCGCCTATGCAGATAGAACTGGGAACAACGGCAAGAAGCCGTTGGATAGGATTGCTGCAGATAAATGTCTGCACTCCTAAAGCAGCAGGAACTACCCCTTCTCTGGACCGATATGAGTCCATAGCGGAACATTTCAGAACGGGTATGTATATAAACGGAAACATAAGGGTTATCAAAACTTCCAGAACTTCCGCTACGGAAGACGGTGACTTTTATGTATTACCTGTAACTGTAGAGTTACAGGCTAATCTTGATAGATAGGAGCTGAGAAAATGGCTACACCTCAGTATACAATCAAAGTTGGTGCTGATTCTAGTGATTACTTTTCTCGTGAAGTTACTATCTCTGACAAAGTAAAAGGTTACGAAGTCGGAGACAATGACGCTTCTGTGCTCGGACTTATGAAAGATTCTGACCTTAACGTATCTGACGATTACCAGTACCCTGTACTTGTAAGACGCACAGGCGACAGTCTTAAAGGTACGACAGAATCAATCGAGTCAAACGAACTCAGAAAAGGAAAAACTAAGTCTGCTCCTCGCAAGGGTAACTCTTCTTCGGAAGGTTCTCTTGATTATGAACTTTCACCGGAGACTTACGACGATATTTTCGAAGCAGCTCTTCGTGGTGAATGGAAACTGTGGATATCTGACTCGAAAGTTAAAGGCTTAAACGATGCCGATTGGGTAAAGTCTAAGTCAAATCTTGACGGTTGGACTTATGATGACGGTAAGTTCGAATCTAAAATCAGAAAGAACGGAGATATGATGGAAGACCTCCCTGCAGGTCAGCATCAGACACTCTTGCTCTCAAACATCACAGACACTACAACAGACTCTGTTGTTAAAGTCTCTGATAAAAACAAGATTGAAGTTCACGAACTTACCTGTGGTGAACAGGATATCCGCTACAATGTTCTTAAGCATTTCGGCGGTGTAAAAGATGATGACCTTTTCCAGTCGTTCGAACATCTTGCAGTTAATACTGTAAGTTTGTCTGTAACACCGGGACAGATTATCACAGGTTCTTTCGGTTTTATGGGTTCAAACAATCCGGAAATCGTACAGTGGGGTTCTGACTATACTGTTGCAAAACAGTATAACGCAACTATTGCTACAGAAAACGGTTACTACACTTATGATGCAACAACAAAAACTTATTCAGTAGCAAACCCACAGCCTTCTTCACAGTCGGATATCGATACGGGCAACTATTACACGAACACAGCAAATGGTTGTGTAAAGAAACTCGAAGGAAGAATCCTCAAACCTGCTTCACTTACAACTGTAAGAACAAATGCAGAAGTTATGACTTGGCTTGCTGCTCTCCCAGAGAAAGGAACATCAACACTGCAGTACACTGCTCGTGAAGGTTTCCTTTACATCAACGGAGAAAGAGTTCGCTATGGTTCAAACCTCACATTTGAACTTAACAACGGTCTCAACAAGATTTTCGCAATCTTCGAAAAAGACGCAATTTCAGTATCTGCACTCCAGTTGGACATTACTGGACAGCTTGAAGCATATCTCATCAAGGGATATTCAGAAAAGTTGTATCAGTTGGCTGTACAGGATAAAGATGTTGAAATCGTATTCTGTTTTCAGGACAGAGAAGAAGACCCAGAAGCACTTTATGTGGTTCAGATTTTCAAGACAAAGTTTACAGACACAGATGTTTCATCTGGTGCCGAAGAATTACAGGTAAGTTTCCCTTACCAGTCATTCGAAGAAAAGGCTGTTCGTATGCTTCGTCTCAGAAAACGAAGAGTCCGTGCTTTCGGTTTTGTTCCAGAAGTTGAAGGCGAAGACAATGGAACTCTTACAGTTTCATTTACAACTCCTCCAACTGTAGACGGTGTTGTAACAGCACCGACAAGTGACGAAATCACCTGTTCAATTACAGTTGACGGAACAGATGTAACTACAACTTATGACACAACTTCATTCTCAACAGACGGCACAGTTGCATTTACATTCGACAAGATTGAAAAACCTTCTACTGGTTCGAAAGTAGTAAAAGTAGTTGTTACTTACAACGGCTACTCAAAAGCAGCTGAATACTCTGTAGACGCTGACTAACCAAACGGGGAGCGTCTGCTCCCCTACTTTACTTTTTATAAGGATTTAATATGGCAGAATCAATTAACATTGCAAAGTTCTTTACAAAGAAAAACGAAGAGGAAGGAGTTCCACACGAACTTTATATCGGTGGCGAAAAGACAGGTATTGTCGCTTACGTATACGGCGTAAACTCAAACGCTGTTACTCTTGCAAACGAAACATACCGCAAAGAAATGGCTGAAATCAACGGCATTAAAGACCCTCTTATGAAATCAAAAAAGACAGACGCTGCCTTTGCAAAGAGAGTTGCCGCTTTCGTTAAAAAGTTTGAAGGCGTAGACGGTCAGCCTCTCGTAATTGACGGTGCTCCGGTTACTGAAAACGATTACTCAAAAATCATCGACCAGTCACCTCTCATTGCCCGTGCAATTCTTGAATACGCAAGTGATACAGAAGGTTTTTTAGACAGTCAGAAGAACGACTAAAAGAAGCTGTTCAGCGTTACTTCTATCTAAATACCAAATACGAAAAAAAAGCACCGACTTACGAAGGAAAAAACTCAAAGAAAAAAACTTCTAAGCCGGTGTATACTACGCACAAGGAAGAAAGAGACAGCTTCATTAAAAAGTTCGGTGAAAAAGAATTCGAACGTGTCTGCGAAGAAGACAAAACTTGGGCGAAACTAAAAGACATTGAAATCCCTCAACAATACTCTTGGCTGTTTGAACAATTCTGCAGCATCTGGTGGTCCTGTGAACGAGACTTCAACGGAAACGTAATTTTCCGTCCTCGTGACATATTGGACTACGAGGAATTTATTGGTATACAATTCACATATAAAGAACGAGGTCTTTTACTACAGATGAAATATTGGGCAGCTGAATCGGTTTACGAGGTAAAGGAACAGTAGGAGGTCGTTATGGCAAAGCAGAACTCACAGCAGGTTTTAATAGACTTACAGGCAGAAGCAAAGGCTCAGGGTGCATCAGAAATAAAAAACTTGTCAGATGACATTATCGGGTTAGCCGGAGCAGGAAGCCTTTCTGTAGAAGTCATTCAGTCATTAAACTATGCCCTCTCTACTCTCCAGAGTTCAAAAGGATTAAAAGGATTCCAGAATATACGAAATGAGTTAGCAGGTTTACTCAAACAGCTTAAAACCATAATGAGTATGACTAACTCAAAAGGAATGACCAGAACCTCTGCAAAACAGGCATACTCAAAAGTTTATGAAAATACCGTAGCAGCGGTTAGTAGAACTAAAACAAATAATGGTTACGCTTTAACCACGGAAGAGACAAGAATTACGAAGGTTCTTGAATCAGCCTCTCTAAGAATAGACCAGACTACAACGGCTTTATTGCAGGCTTCTGAGAAACTAAGTGAATTCGCTTCTAAAGTGAGTAGTCCAGAAGGTGCTAAACAATACGCAGTTGGAGCCGTTGAAATGGCGAAAGCCGCTATTGATATAGATGCGAATGAAATTAACAAAAGGTCAAAAACTGCAGCTGCAAGACGAAATCGTGCTATTGCAGAAAGACAGGAATCATTAAACGACTACCTTATAACTTCTGGAAGAGCAGAAGCTTATAACGCCGCTGCAGTTTCTGGTCGTATCGCACGAGCAAAAAAAGCAGAACTTGAAGCAGAGAATATGGAATCTAAATACTGGAAAAACAAGTATTTAGGAAGTAATTTTACAAACAATTTACGAATGGGCTTTGGAAGACTTGAAACTGAATTTCATCAGCGTAGAGGTCTTACCGGAGTTCTTTCTCGCTTCGGAGAAAACCTTGCAAAGGGTTCTAAGTTTGGAGATGTGTTCAATCAGGGTATAGCCGGAGCAGGAGTAAACTTAGGCGGCATTGCATTTGGTGGTGCCGCTATGGGTATCGCTGCTTTGGGGAAAGGAATTGTAGACCTCTCGAAAGCCTCTATCGAAGCATACGAAAACATTGAAAAAGTTAAGACTCAGTTAGGCGTTGTTTATGGTACTCAAGGTGAAGCCGATACAATGTTCGGCAAAATCTCTCAGTACGCTATTAAATCTCCTTTCGGTGTAAAAGACGTAGCAGAACAGGCAACTATCTTAAAGCAGTCTGGAGTTGCAGAGTATGAACTTATGCCTGTACTCAAAAGTTTGGGAGACTTGGCCGGCGGTAACACAGAAAAAATGAATCGTCTTGCCAACGCAGTTTCTCAGATTGCTGCAAGCGGTACTGCAACAGCAAGACAGATGCGTATGTTTACAATGGCCGGTGTTCCGATTTATAAAGCCATTGCAGACGTAAAAGGAATAGAAAGAAACGATGTCCGTACTCAGATACAGAAGGGCAACGTTACTTATGAAGATATTGTAAAAGCACTTGAAAAACTTACTCAGGAAGGCGGACCGTTCTATAAAGCAGTAGAGAAAGGTGCTAAGACTTTAGCTGCAAGAAAGCAGAACCTTGCCGACATCAAAGAACTTGCAGGTTATGAGGCGGCACAAGTTAAAGAGTTAGGTTATAGTCCTGCTGGTTTTTCAAAATGGTGGACACAGTTTCAGGAAGATTTTTTTCAAGGTTTGTACGAAAACAGAAAAGAAAAAAGAGTTCGTACATCTGTAAGAGAAGCTGCCGATACTGAAGATTTTATAGACTCTATTGACAATAGAATTAACACAACGACAAATCCTGATGAAATTAGATATCTCAAAGTTCTTAAAATGAATGTAGAAAATTTGTCAACTATGTCAAGAGACCAGAGAGAAGCGGCTCTTTCAGAAGGATATATTTATAATAACGAAAGGTTACAGGACCTTGAATATCAATTATTACAAGCAACAAACCTTGCAGGAAGACTCGATGATGAAAGTGTGTCTTTAAGAGAAAAAGACGAAATTACAAAATATTTAAAATCTCTCGGGGTATCTGTAAGTAAAAATCAGCCAGAGCTAACTCCGGGAATGACTCCAGAAGATGTCGATAAAGGAACAACTTATTCTGTAGATTTTAGAAAAATAGAAAAAGAAATCGACAAAGTTCGGAAAGAGTTTGAAAGTTTGTCTCCTCGTTCAAGTAAGGCTGCTCTTGAAACTTCCAACCGTGCCTATCTTAAAGAAGTAAATCAGAGACCTCTCGGACAAGCCGGACAAGGAATATTAGATACTGTTAAAGCGTTATACGAACAGTCTAAAACGGCAGAAGACGAGAGAAAAAAGCAAGAAGAGGAAAAGAAAAAAGAACTCGTAGATATTTACAATGAAATGAAAGCAATGGGCTTAAGTGACAAGAACGCATTTGGCTTTATGCGAAATACAATGGGTGTTTCTGAGGCTGTTGAAAAAATGGGTAGGTATACAACCATTGATGATGAAGCATTGTCATTTTCTCCTAAAGACTTTGCTCAATCTTATAAAACATTAACTACTCAACTTAAAGAAATTGGTCCAGCTTTCCTTAATGGAGTAGCACAAAGCGGAAGAAACGCAGACCCGTTCAAAGATTTAATTGACAAACTCTTAGACCCGGCTCAGGTAATGAATTTGCAGCAGAATTTCAGAATCTTTACAGATATGGTAGAGGGGCTTGGTGGAGAAACAAAAGAACTTGGACAGATGATGCTCCAGAACAGAAAGTCTCTTGAAATTGATGAAAAATATCTCAATTTTGAAGATAAAGGAAGAGCAGGACATCATTCCCTTAATACTGCATACTCATCTTTAATAAGAAGACAATTAAACAACGTTTTTGGAATATCTCTTGAAAGACTTTTAGGAACAGATTTTGGAACAGTAGGTCATACTCAAAAAACAGAAAGTACAGCTCAAATAACGAAGTTAATGCAGAATACTTTTAACAGGAATATAAACTCTGCTGTTGCAACAGCAATGTTGAGGAACGGGTATGGTTATCAGGACGTTTCAAGAAAAGTATCTCAATCTTCTGCTGATATATATAAAAGATATCAGCAGGATTTGTATAAGAAAAACGGCTCATTAGCAAATAGTGGAGCATCTTACGGAAGATTCAGATTTAACTTTATAGACCAAGAAAGAACCGCTAACAACCTTGCTTCTTTTGCCTTAAACTCAAGTAATTCAAATATTCTTTCAGCTTATGCACAAGAATTAAGTAAACAGGTAGAACAACTTGACACCTTCTTTGTAAAAACTATGACAGAAGGTGAAACACAGGAAAATTCTCAACGACTTAGAGATTTGCGTGCTTGGAATCAGCAAGGTAAATTAACAGACGATGAGAAAAAAGAGTTGAAACGCCTCGAAGATGAAAACGTAGCAAAGCAGTTATACGGTGTCGCAGAGATGTCTGACGAATTAAGAACTCAACTTTCTTCTTTGTCTCATCAAATGATAGAAGCATCTGACGGGACAATGCAGTATTCAGAAGTTATTCTTAACGCTATTGATACAATAAGAAAAGAAAATGCTGCAAGACAAAATTCTGTTGCAATTATGGCAGGCTTACAGAAAAGTGTAGAAGATATGAAGAATTCTTTTCAAGAATCTAAAATACAGATGTATAAAAATAGCGGTATACTTGCTGATTCTGCACTTCTTTCTGGTGTCGATTATCAAGACAGAGATAAAGTTTTCAGTTATCTTGAAAACGCAGTAAAAACAAACGAGGAAGTTATTAATAAATTAGTGGCTCTCGGGATTCCGAAAGACCAAGCCTCTGAGGTTATTTTTGGGAAACTCCTTAAAGGAAATTCGAAATTGTTTAGCGGGATAACTACTAGCGAAGTTCTGAATTTACAGCAATATGCAGAAAAAAGAAATTCGCTTAAAGATACAGTAACAAGAGGTGTGGTGCCTGCTGGACAAAAGTATGCAGGAGAAGTTTTGTCTTCCGAAGAAATTGAGGATTTAAATTCTGACATTACACGTATTGAAGACGAAGTGATAAAATCCGTACAGGCTTTTGACCCGTTGATACAGGATTATGACGAAGCTGTAAAATGGTTAAATAGCAGAAATAAAGAAATAGACCCTGTTATTTCAGAGATAAGTAGACTTGTTCCGCAAGCATTGGCAGTTGTAAAAATGGGAAATACGGCAGAACAGTCAAAGATTCTGGGAGGACTGACAGACTTTACTTATACCAACAACATCCCTCACAGAGCTTCTATTATAAACCCAGAACCACTTTATTATGGAAACAACTGGAGACAGCAGGCACTTCTTGATAAAAACGGTCTTTCTAAAAATATGTACTCAGAAGTTATGGCTAACATTTTTGGTGCGTTAGATAAGGAAGGCAACGTAATTGAGAAAAAAGGTTCCATTGAAATGGGTGACGGAGTTGTAAAAGAACTTACTACCGGCTCTATTGAACCAAACGTAGAAGCAATTCTCAGATTAGTCGAAACCCTTAAGTCTTTAGGTTTGTCAACACAGAATCTTGTAGATAGTGGAATCATACGGGTTGATAACAACGGCAGAACAGTAGTAACGGAAGACGTTCAGGCGAGAGGTCTGTCAATAAATCAGCAGGCTGAATTAGGCTGGAGTACATCAACAGCCGGCGGAAAGAAAGATTTGATTGCCAATACGGAACAGCGGTTAAAGAACCTTAAAGAGAGTATGAAAAACACTTTCAATCAGAGTGTCGTTTCCGGTATATCTTCTTCAATGGAAGCACTCGGAGAAAGTATGGCTTCTGGTGCAGATTCTGCTGAGGCAATGGGTAAAGCATTGAACAATGTTGCTGCAAATATGCTTAAAACCGTTGGTCCTGCTATGACAGAATGTGGTCTTGCAATCGCAACAGAAGCTGCCAGAAAAGGAGAATGGGGTCGTGTAGCAGGAGGTCTTGGACTTGCTGCAGCGGGCGGATTCCTTTCTTGGTCTGGCGGTCTTATGTCCGGTAAGGAAAACGAAGACGATAAAGACGCACAGAGAGAAGCAAGACTTAAATCTCTTGCCGACATCTTAAGCGACCTTATTGCACAGGCAAGAACGGATGCTGAATACTACGAAAGAAATGCAAGACATAGACAGGCCCTTTCAGAAGATTACTCGCTTTCTTCTAGGTCTGTAAACGATATGATTATTACACCGGAAGGTACGTTCTCTACTCACCCAGAAGACACGATAATCGCTATGAAACATCCAGAAGAACTTGGAAGCAAGAATTCTTCACCGAATGTTACGATTACGATTGTCAATCAGTCTGGCGATACCGTTAAGGTTGCAAGCACAGAAAAGAGAGAAGACGCTAACGGAGATATTGATATCAAGGCTACAATCGTGGCTGTTACTGCAGACGCTGTTGCAAACGGAGAACTTGACGGTGCGTTTGCTCAGATGCAGGCAAGACAGAGAGGAGTCAGCAAAACTTATTAATTGTACTACGAATTGACCATAGTTATATACTCACACTATGGCAATTTCGTGGGCAGATAATGTTAATCAGAAGATAATAGACTCGACTCAGATTACTATCGGCGAAGGCGGTTACATAGAAGACAAATCGTCTAATGGAGTTGTTTCTGAAAGAAGGTTATCTACACTCGCCTCTCCTGACACATTCAATGTCGTAATGGATTTTGATTTTGCAGAACTCGACGCAAACGGCTATTCAGAATTCGACCGCTTCATAAACTGGTACAAGTACGTACATAAAAGAGGAACCATTCCATTTAAGTTTCCTGCTATTACTCGCTTTGGAATTGACGGACCAAGAAACCCCGTAAACCCTTTTACGGGTGAAGAACAGTTATGCTGGTATAAAATCACAAGTGCAGCAAAACCTCAGAAGTCTGGGCTTGCAATGAGATGTTCTATGACTTGGGTGGAAGTTTATTCAGGACCGGGCATTACCGTAATCCCTTCTACTCTTGCTATGGACAGAATGATTGTTCAGAACGGACACATTCAGATGTTCTTCAACCATAAACCTGCAGAACCTGTTTCAGAAGAAGCATTTACACTCGAATATAAACTCACTACAGACGCAGATTATACAGAAGCAGCCATTACGCATATGGTTGTAGACGGAAACAGATACCTTTTCGACTTTGACGACTTGGAAGACGGTACTTATTTCGTTCGTCTTAATTGGAACGACACGAATCTTACAGAATATCTGGAGGTTAGTTAATGCCTCATAATATAGAAGCAGCAACTTTGGAAGAGTTGTTCAAGCAGGACACAGACGGTTGTATTCCTCTTTTAGTAGACATTACGGACGACAACATCATATGGAACAGTCCAGACAGTCTTGATGAAAACGGACATCTTCGTTTAGTTTACGGAAACATTCCTATGATTTACGAAGGTAAAAAATACCGTCCTGCAAACTTCAGTTTTGAACCACCTTCAGAAGACGGTGTTAAAGTTGGTAGTGCATCCGTAACGATTTCTGCAATCGACCAGAGGGTTACGGAGATTATTGAAACGATAGAAAGTTCCCCTCACCTTACTGTAATCGCCGCTTATTCAAAAATGGGTGACGAAGAGTTTGTGTTTTCAAAACTGTACCACTACGAGTTTACTATGGGTTCAGTTCAGTGGGACGGAATAACGGCAAAGTGGAATCTTACTTACGATTCTGCTATGGAACAGAACTGCCCTGTAGATATGGCAACGGAAGCAAGGTGTCCTGCAGCATATGACCAGAACAGTTAATATAGACGATTTGCTTGCAGTAAGGTATGTGGAAAACGGAAGAAGCAGAGAAGAAGGCTTTGACTGTTACGGACTTGCAATAGAAGTCTGCAGAAGGTTCGGATATGAGATACCGGATTTGGAAGAAGCAAAAGTTAAAGGTTACGACTTCTTCAAGTGTATGCAGAAAGGTGTATCTCTTTCAAAAGTGAAGGAAGTTGACTACCCTTTAGAACCTGCAGATGTAGTGTTCTTGAAAAACAACGTCGGTGTATTGGACCATATCGGAGTTTGTTTGGGAAACGGACTTATGATTCACTGTAACAGATACGGTGTTCATATAGATAAAATACATAAATGGGATAAGCGTATCGGGAGGTGTTACAGATGGCTTTAATTAATTTCTTTGATACACCATTATCATCTCCAAAACAGAAAAACATAACTAAAGAAGAAAACCTCGCAAAACTTATTGACGATTACCTCGTTGATAAAGAGGCATTGGAAGAGGTTGAAGTATATAATGCAAAGACTGGAAAGTCTTACAAGAAAAAAATTGTTCCAGATTCATATAAGGTATGTGCTGTAGTAAACGGCACTGAAACCGCACTTGATTATGTACCAAAATCAAGCGATGTAATTGATATCATCATTTCTCCACGTTCAAAAGCAAATAGCTATGATTGGCTACAGTTTGTAGGTTCTGCTTTAATGGTTGTTGTTGGTGCGGCATTAACGTTTGCTTCCGGTGGTACTTTGGCGGCACCTTTCTCACAGTTTGGTATTCCGCTTCTTATTGGTGGTATTATGGGAATGTGCGGTGCAGCAATTTCAATGCTCACCCGTCAGGACGAAAATGCAAACAAAAGAGATTCAGACGATATAGATAAAGAAGCAGCACTTACAATCAAAGGTGCAGAAAACGAACTTATTACAGGACAGAGGTTTCCTTTTGTTTTCGGTAAGATAGCAGTAAACCCTCGTATCTATGGTTCTCCATATCACGAAACATTCGTTAAACCGGACGGAAAGTTTGACTCGCAGTATATGAACTGTCTTTACTGTGTCGGTTACGGACCACTTAAATTAACGGACTTCAAGGTTGGTGAAACAGTCTTGATGTACAACCACCCTCGTGATGTAGAAGGTGAAAAAGAAAACAACAATATCATTCACGGTCATATAAGACCTTTTGAACTTGCAACAACTTTCGAACAGACTGTTGCAAACAGAAATGAATATTATACATATAATCAGAATAAAAACTCATACGACAGAGCAGACCCTCAGCCGACAGAAACAACATTCCTTCCAGATACATTTTATAAACTTACAGATGTAATTCCGAAGAAGTGGAAGAATAATGATGTTGCCATTGAAATCTTACAGCGTGGTCTTAAAAACGAAACAGATATTGCAACAAATGAAAAGTGGGGAACTCTCTATAATAAAACCGTCATTGAAGACCAAGTAGACGCTAACATTCTTTTCATTCACGACAACGATATTTCAGTTGCAGCAGAAAAGAATTATAAAGGTGTTGCTATTCCTAAAGGATTCAGAACTAACACGGTAAGATTAAGTCAGTCGTGTCCTTCTCATCTTGAAGTTGAAGTAGATTTTGCAAACGGTCTTTACAGAAACAGAACCGAAAAGCACGGTGACTACTCTTCTATGAGATATTATGATATCCCGGTAAGACTTGCTGTTCAGTGGAGAGCCGTAAAGAAAAATAATCCCGTGTCAGACGCAGAAAACGGAACTAACGGCGGTTGGAAAACATTCGATTACCTTAAACTCGGTGATTCTGTCTCTACTTGGCAGAGACCTTATCCATATTCAATAAAAGACTCTATTTATGATATGTCTCTCAATGCAGGTGCTTCTACTGAAAACCTTGAAATGTTCAGAGCAGGACAAGCTGCATATGCAAGAGAACACCTTTATCAGGGATATTATGATGACGCTCTTGTTACCACAACGGCGGATGCACAGTATGCCAGACCGTACTCACCTACCGGAGTTCCTGACAGAAACTATTATACAGAAACCGAAAAGGCTGCACTTGCCACAAGTAACGCCGCAGGAATTGCTTCACAGAAAACAAACGAATGGGTAGATGTAAACGACTTCGTTAAAAGTTCTATGGCTATTGAAGGCGGATATATTACAAGTGGTGGTTACAATGACCAGTGGGTTGGAACTCAAGTCTTCTGTATCAACGCAGATAAGAATTTCAATACAAGTCACAAGCCGAAAGATTTTAACGGCAACGAAAGGCTGTATGTATTCACAAAAGATTTTACGGCAACAGAAGTTCAGGAAATACTTGCAAGTGGTTCTGACTGGGTAGAAGTTCGTGTTATCCGTTTGACACCTTGTTATCTTGACCAGTCTGGAGTTCAGAGTGATAACTACGGAGACTTCTCATATCAGGATTTGTGTAAGTGGACTTATTTAAGGACAACTTGTTTCGATAAAGACGCTTACGTTTCAGCTGCATCTACAGACAGTTCTGCAGACCCGAAAGATTATCCTTTAAGACCGATAAGAGAATCTGACTTAAGCAAGTTCTGTTTTATGGCAATCCGTTTGAAACAGGACGTTGCAGAAACCGGTGGTTCTTCGTTAAAGAAAATCCGTCTTACTGCAGAAAGTTTTTCTCCGAAGTATGACGAAGAAGCAAAGAAGTGGTACCCGGAGAATCTCGAAGCAAGTTGGGGATTCTACCAGAAACAGCAGATTGACGGTGAATGGGAAATAGTTGAACTTACAGAACAGCAGTATCGTGATAAAGTTCTTGCAAGAGAACCTAACCTTTTCAAGAAAAAGAAAGGCAACAATTATACACAGTTAGTTGCTAACGACATCTTTGTGAATGACGCTAAAGACGATGATACTGTAATTCAGAACTACAAACTTTTACAGACAGTAGAAGACAGATATATTGATACGAATACGGCTTGTTCTACTATGCTTGCTTTTGTAGGTCCGCAGAACGGAGAAGAAGCAAAAGGTTATGACGACATCAATATGACCTCTGCCACAGAACTTTTCGAGTTCTGTAAAGATGTAACAGACGGTACTCCGTTGGACTTCAATTATGTAATTGATTCCAACTTCAATACCGCTTGTAACCTTACTGCACAGGCAAGAGTTAAGACAAAAGCACAAATGCTTGAAGAAGGTTGGGATATCGGAGAAGAAGATACTACAGCTTATTTCCCTTGCATATACACATACGACGCAAGCGGAGAACCTTCAGATACAGAATACACCTTTGCTCTTGTTGTAACTCCGATTCTTAACGAAGGTGAAATCCTTTCAGAAGCAGATTTGATTATCTGTGCAAACAAGATTGCAAAAGGCGAGACTCCACCTCAGAACGTTCTGCTTGCAAGATTTGACGGACCAGACTGCGTTCAGACAGCAGACTCTTACTGTGACGCATTATGCGATATGGGTAAACTGTATTTTGACCAGTCTACTTACGCACAGACAGATGTCCTTGAACAGTTCCTCGCCCTTAAGGATATTCCGTTCAACAGATTTATCGAAGATTCACCGGAAGAATTCCTTGACGTTTTTGAAACATATTTTGAACTTCCTGCAGGTTCTTACTATTATACAACAAAAGTTCTTGAACAGATGATGCTCACACAGAGCACATACAAACCTTTTGCAGACAACGATGATTTAAGACACATAAAGTTCTCTTGTAACGGTGTAATCTCAGAGGAAAAGAAACTTGAAGAAATCGTAAAGACGTTCCTTACTACAGCACGCTCTATGCTCAGACGTGATGATGAAAACAGATATGAATTCTTCATCGGAAAGAAAGTAGATTATCCTGTAGATGTACTTAACGCAAAGAACGTCATTTCAAAATCAAACACAAGAAGTTTTGCGGAAGTTCCTTCTGGATTACAGACAACCTTCCCGGACGAAGAAGACGACTACACACAGAATCCTCTTTATATTATGGACAAAGGTGAAGACTGGAGAAATCCTTCTAAACCTATGGAGCAGTTCTCTATTCAGTTCGTAACGAACAGATATCAGATACGCAGTTTAGGTCTTTACAATCTTGCAGGCCGCTTGTTCCAGAGAGAGACATATAACAGAACTGTAGGACGCAGAGGTTTGGCTTATGCTCTCGGTGACGTACTCTTGTTGCAGGACGAGTCGATTCTCGTAGGTACAGACAACGGCGGACATATTATGGAACTCATCAAATACAATGATGTGATTTATGGATTTGTATCTGATGAACCTTTTGAATATACAGGCGAACTTGAAAACGGACAGAGTAAGCAGGGTGTTACAGTTGTTCAGCCAGATAAATATGGTGCTGCCCGTTGTGTAACTTTAAGGGTTGCAACGCCACAGGGTAACGCTTACATTACTCCTGAAAACTGGAAGGTTGGATTAACCAATATAATCGCACTTGCTCACCCTATTATCTGTACACCGGACGGAAACTATTCTGATGAACCTGTAACGGAAGACGGAGAGACTTGTGCATTGACACTTAAAGAAGGCGACTTACTTGCCTTCGGTGAAATGACAAACATCACAAGAAAAGCACAGATTGTACAGATTAAACCTTCGCAGGGTAAGTTCAACTTGACTCTCGTTCCATATAACGACGACTTCTATAATTATGGGAAAGAACTTCCAAGGTTCAACGCAACCCTTACTGTTCCGCAGCGAGATGTTCAGGAAGTAGAATTCACTGAATACGCAACGAAGGCAGATATTGCTGAATCAAAGGCAGTCGCAGACGGAAACAAGAAAGACCCGAACATTGACTTAACTGCATATACAACGATTACGACCTGTAGGGCAACAAGAGACGGTATCGTACTTACTTGTGATACAAGAAATATTGCAGACGGAGAAAAACTCACTCCGATTTCTGTTACTTGGACTTTCGTAAGGGAAAACGTATGGACAAGAGACCCGAATTCTACGGAACAGTATCTCTTGGCTAGTCCTCAGCCAACAATGGAGAACTTTGAAGAAGACGAATACTACGTTCTTAATGACGGCAACTATGTAAGGGCTACTGAATATCTTGTTGGTGCTACTTATTATGTCAAGAACGTAATGATTGAAGATGTGATTATCAATCAGATTACATCAAACGAAGAAACGCTTTCTTATCTTTTTGACAGAGGACTTTCAGTAGAACAGTTAGGTGGATATCCAGAGTATTACGACTTCTACCCTATTAAAGTTATGGCATCTGCAAAACTTACAGTGTCTTCAAAAACTGCAGACAGCCTTTACTCACGAATCGATATAACAAACTACGGTACTTGGGTTCCTCGAATACCTGTAATTGAACAGACTGTACAGGACAGACATATCGTACTTACATTCTCACAGCCGGACGGAGCAAGAGTTCTTTACGGACAGGATAGTATGATTTATCGTGTTCAGATAAAGAAGGTCGCAGATAACTTCTCGGAAGATTATGCAAAACCGGATTTACAGTCAAATCCTTATGCAGAGTTTAATCAGCAGCAGGAACTTATTTTCAGTAATGAATCCAACTACAAATATTTCTATCTTGCAAACCCTCAGCCTACGTCTACAGAGCAGATTCTCGCAGAAGAATATTACAAGAAAGGCTCTTATGATTACGAAAGGGTTTCGGTATACGAAAGTGGCGTAGATTATTATTTACTCGACCACGGTTATATTCAGTCGGGAAGAACTTTTGCACAGACATTACCTTTGAAAGGACAGGGTACAAAAGAAATGGAGAACACGGACTATATGTACGAAGTCCGTGCAGAAGCTGTGAACGGAATGGTAACAGAACCAAGTCATTCTATGGTTACTGCGATGTTCACCAACTTCAGAGATATCGTTTATGCAAAAGCAGAACAGAAGGAATTGTACGTTCCTAACCTCTCTGCAATTTCTGCCGAACTTGGTGAAATCTCCGGCGGTTCAATGGCCGGTAATAAAAACAACTACTGGACATTAACTACAAAAGATAATCCTCAGCCGGACCTTATCGGAGAAGATAACGGAAACAGAGACTTCCAAGGTGCTATCCGATTCGGTTCTGATTCACAGTACATCAGAGGTAGACCGATAGTTTCGTTTGTCAACGGAAGATATGAAATCGTAGACTTCGAACTTGAATTCAAAATCGGTTCGTTTGACATCTCTTCTGAAAGAACCGTTATGGATTCTGAAATCATTATCTATAACGGAGAGATAAGCGAATTTGACAGATGTCGTATCTCTGTATTCGGAACTTATTATGAAAACAGAACGAACGCAGGTGTAAACGATAACGACAGTGATGTACCGGGCGGTTGGAAAGCAGTTGCTTATCAGGAATCAGGTGGTTTGATGAGTAAATCCGTTTACTCAGACGACTCACTGCTTCTTACAAACGCAACTATAGATGAAAGACGTGCTATGGGTTACGATGTCGGAAAACCTTATCTGTATCTGAACGACGCAACCATAACTAAAGTATGGCATTTCGATACAAATTCTTATGACCAGAACGGTGGATATACCCTTGAATATACTGTAACTCGAGACAACGTTCCTTGCATTAATGCCTATGATAGAAACGGGAACTTAGTTTATGTTCTTGAGTATACTTCAAACAGAACAAGACCTCGTATCATTGGTCGTGACAGTGTTCCTCTTGAACTTGAAGGAACAAGGTGGACTCCAGACAGAAACAATGCCGTTATGGATTTCAAACCTGCAATTCTTGCCGTTGCACCATTCAGTAACCTTGCACGTTCTCTTTTCGGTGTATACAAACTTACATTTGATTTGGATAACGATGCCGTATTGGGAGCAAAGGTAAGCACTACCGGTAAGTTTACGGTAGACTTCTGGATTAAGTTCTATTACGCAGAAGGACAGACGCTTTTTGATATCGGTACTGCAAACGACCGTATTCAGTTTGTATGTACAAAAGGCGAAGTAAACTATAACGAACCTCAGACTTACGTATTACCACAAACCCAACCGGAATCTCAGCAGGATATCGATGAAGGCGAATTCTACGAAAGACACGGAACTGATTTTACAAGAGCATTCACTTATAATTCCGGCACTACTTATTATATCTATGCACCGGAACCTCCTTACAACTACGATATAAAATATTCAGAAGGTTTCGTGCTTGCAGACCCTCAGCCGACTTCTCAGTCAGACTTCGGTAAAGGTATTCCGTACTTCGTAGTAAGTGGAAATGATTATGTATTATCAAACACTTATACATCGGGTGTAGACTATTACGTTCAGATTGTTCCATACAACCACGCTACAAGCGGAACTGATGATGATATGTATATCAGACATCAGGGTGTATCTAACTTCGAAGTAGTTACAATGCGTACAATCAAACGACCGGACGAAGTTGCAAACAATAAGCGTGTTATCGGTGAGGGAATGTGGACTCACTTTGCGGTTGTATTAGACAACTCTAATAATGGTGAACACAAGATTTGTTGTTATATTAACGACAGAAAAGTTGAGTTTGCAACATACTCTAATTCAAATCAGGGTGCAACTGCAATCATCAATGACAACACAGAACAGATAATTGTCGGTACAGCAGTTCAGTCAGAAGACCATACGGTAATTCTTGATGAACTTATGATAGATACTCAGGTAGCAGAAGAGTTTGCTTCCTTCATAGTAGCAGACCCACAGCCAGCTTCACAGGCAACAATCGATGCCGGAGTTTACTACTATCTTGATAACGGTGTATATGTAGAAGCAAGGACATATGTAGCAGGTACTACATATTATGTTGTTGATACATATTCCGGTTTCAACTTCGTTAAGTCTACTGCAAACAAGATACCTTGGGGTAGTCTGAACAGTGAAAACGACTACCTTGTACTTGTCGCAAAAGAAGATGCTAACGGAAAGCCTTTGTTAAAGACTAATATATTTAATTCAGACGAGTTTGCAGACAAAGTTGGCGAAATAGCAGAAGAAGTTATTTCAGACTCAGGAATTTCAAAAGAGTATATTAAGAATCAGAATTTGTTGAGTAATTATGAATCGATAACGCTTTCTGCTTCTTCAAGTACACCAACAGAAATGGAGTATGACGGAATATTAAACTTTATTGGGGCAACAGACAGAGATAGTTCTATTTATGTAAACGGAACACTAATAGCAAAGTCGAACAGAGTAAGTAGTGTTCCGCAAACAATGACAGTTGCTTTCAACAAGGGTGATGAAATTTATGTAAACTTTTGGGGAAGTAGTACGAGTTGCCAAGTTGCATATTATAAACAGAGAGATTATACAGGAAGAGCATAGGAGGACATATGCCAACAATAGACTTAACCCTTTCGGGAATATTAATACCGGATTTGAGAGCACAGGGTTATACCCCTCAGTTCGGAACAATGGTACAGAACGACGGCGTAAATATGGGCGGTCTTTCTACAATGCAGGTCAACAACAATATCCTTATGGCTTTCTCGAAAATGAGGGCCATTCCGATTGCTTCTACCATTGCAACAACGCAGGTTGAGTATGACGCAAAACTTTACTTCTCTTCTGAACTGAACGATACGGAGGAGTTGACTTTAGGATATGCAACATATCAAGGCTGCAGCATATTAATTTCCAATGTCTCAGATTGCGACCAGACGGTCAAATTAAATACGGTTCAGTTACCGGAGTCTGATTCAAGTCGTGTTCCAAGAACGATTACACTTGAACCGAAGTCTTTGGTACAGGCTATCTTTGACGGAACGAACTGGCAGGTAGTTACTACAAAGATTTCTACGGTAGCACCGACAAATCCGACTACCGGTGACATCTGGGTAGAAACAGAAGCACCTCAGAATAATCAGAATCCATAGGAGAGAATATGGCTTGGACTTATGATTCAGACACAGAGACATACACAGTACCTAGCGATGAACTCGAAGACTTACTTGATTCGTTAGAACAGAACACTGCAAGCACTCCATACAGGTTGAACATACAATGTTCTACGAACGGTGCTTGTATGATTGCAATAAACAAGATAAAAAACGGGACAAAGTTTGTAGATTTAAGACCAACTACATTTTTTGGATTGTCTACCATTACAACAAGTTTCCAAAATTGTACAACGCTTATTCATTCTCCTCGAATAACGAATAGTGAAACACTTAACAACTTTTACAGAGGTTGTACAAATCTTAAGTCCGTATCTATTCCTAGTTGTGCAACTCAGATTATGTCGATATGTATGGGGTGTACAGCACTCGAAAACGTATTGTTTGAATACACAGATTTGTCAGAACCTCCTGTTATGTATGAATTATTCGAAGGTTGTGATTCCTTAAAAGGAATTCTAACTCCAAATAGTTCTGTCCAGTCAAGTTTAATTTCTGCTCTTAACACCCATAAAACAAACGGACATTTCCCTTCAACTATAAATCCGAGCGACATAGTTTTTGTTGTCTCGTACGATTATGACACAGAAATCTACACAGTTGCTTTCAGTGTGCTTTCAATGTTTTTAGCAACGTTGGAAGGAAATACAGCAGAGACTCCGTATAAGTTAAATGTTACGGGTTTGGTTGCATCAAATATAAACAGCTCTAGCACTAGCGGAACTTTTGGAAACATAATAAAAGATAATCTTACAAAGTATGTAGATTTATCAAACACTGTGTTACCTTCAGTTACAGATGTAAGTTATGCTTTTAGTGCGTGTACAAACCTTGTCCTTGCCCCACAGGTTACTAGCGGTACAAAAGGTTTGCAGAACTGGTTTTCAAACTGTACGAACCTGAAAGCAACTCCAGAACTTCCTAACACTATTTTATCAATGAGATATGCGTTTGAGTATTGTACAAACTTGGAAACTATTACGAATATTCCGACTTCAGTAACCTATATGGAAAATTGTTTTAGAAGTTGCGAAAACATTCATTACAGTCCTTCAATACCGGCTTCTGTAAGAAATATGAGTAACTGTTTTGCTTACGCTGATTTGTATGAAACTCCCGTTATGGCAAGCGGTGTTACAGACCTGACAAGTTGTTTTAGTTACAATGAAAACCTTACAAAAGCAAATACTATTCCAACTTCTGTTACGAATATGTCAAACTGTTTTAAGCAATGTACATCTTTAGCCATAGTTGAAAACATTCCTAGACAAACTACGAGAATAGATTATTGTTTCTTCGGTTGTTCTGCTCTTGAAAGAATCAACTTGTGGGATTATAACTCTGTAAGCACAGGTGACACTTATTCAAAGGATTGTTTCACAGACTGCGATTCTCTTGCTCATATTTACGTCAATGGATATAACTCTGGTTCAAGAACTAATTTGATAACATTCTTAAACAACAGAAAGACAAACGGGTACTTCCCAAGCGATATAACTCCTGCTGATATTGTTTTCTACGGCTATACAGAAGGTTATTCAATCGCTTTCAGTAATCTTAACAACTACCTTATGTATCTTGAACCAAACACCGTAGACAATCCGTATAAACTTACTGTAACAGGACTATCAGTTGCAAACGTAAATACATCTACAACAAGCGGTTCGTTAGGTTATGTAATCGCACACAATACGAAGTATCTCGATTTAAGTCTGACTTCTTTACACGCAAATCAGACAACGATGAAGAATAGGTTTAATGAGTGTACTTATCTTGTTGTATCTCCAAACATTCCAAATAACGTAACGGATATGGAAAGTTGTTATGGTGGATGTCATAACTTAAAAACACCGCCTACACTTTCTACTTCAACAACGAATATGAAGGACTGTTTTGTAAGTTGTACAAGTCTTGAGTCTGCTCCAATTATTCCGAATACTGTTACAACTCTGCACGGAACTTTTTATGGATGCACTTCTCTTGAAGAACCGCCAGAAATACCAGACAGCGTTACCATTATGGGAGGAACATTCTTTGGTTGTACAAGCCTTGAAGAAGCACCTGTCATTCCAGATAGTGTATATGAATTAAGTTCTTGTTTCCAAGGCTGTACCTCTTTAACAAAAGCACCGATTATACCAAATGGTGTTGATAGTATGGTAAGCACTTTTGAAGGCACTCCGATTACTGTAGCACCTGTCATTCCAGATAGCGTCACTGAATTAACCTCTTGTTTCAAAGATTGTACCTCATTGGTTGATGTACCGTCACTTCCATTTCTTGAAGATAATGTTAGTGATATAAGTTCTGCGTTTGACGGCTGTTCTGCATTAAAGCGAGTAAACTTCAACAGAGAACTTACTTCAATCGATTATCATTTTGATGAAATATTTAACGATTGCGATATGCTCGAATCAGTGTTCGTTAAGTCGAGGGAAAACCAAATTGACCTTATTACTTATCTTGAATCACAGCAGAGTGACGGCAAGTTCCCGAGCGGTCTTACTGTATCTGAAATAGTCAAGTTCGATGAAAAGACAATGCGAGTTCAGACAGAAGAAGGAACGGAGATAGTTGACCTTTACCGATTCAAAGAACAACTGCTTACAGAGAAGAACGGAGAACTTGCTTATGCAGATGAAGATTTCAAACCGTTTACGGTTCAGATAGATAATGAAGAGTTTTACGCACAGACGATAGGTGAATCGCTTTTAGCAACCTGCCGTAACAAAGGAAGCGGTACTGTATTAAAGAAAATAGTTGGAACGGAGATAGTTGAAGGTGTTACTACTCCAGTATATCAGTGGTATGCAAAAACAGCAGGAACTCTCGAAGAGCCTTTTAAGAAAAATAACACAACTATCTTATCAGATATCTCAACCGAAACTTTAGATATAACTTTCCCAAAGAACTTATTCCCTAAAGGTGGAAGGATGCTTGTTTGCGGTGCAGCCGGTGCTAATGTCATAGATACTGCAACCCAGAATCACGTAAACTATGGAGGAAAAGGAGAGATAAGGGCTGTCGAAATCCCTGCTAACCCGAAAGAAGATTTGCATATATTGGGTGTAACGTTCCCAAAAACATCAACTAACGGAGAAACAAAAAGCACAAGCCAGCGTTATTGTTCCGGCGGTTATGATAATTATAGCAGATGTCAAGGCTGGAGTGACAGAACCGTCTACGGAATATCTGGCGGTGTTGGAGGAAAAAACTGTGTAGTTACCTATGAAAAAAAAGGAGTTTCCTATACCGTAACTGCTTATGGAGGCGGTGGCGGTGGCGGTGGTAAGGCTTATGGTGATTCTACTACTGATTTTGGCAACGGGGGTCTTAGTGGTGATGGTAACGCTAACGTAGGAAGTAACGGAGGAAACCCTTATCATATTGAAGATTATAACGTAAACAAATTGACAACTGCATTTTTAAGAGTAGAGGCATACATTTAATGACATATTTATTTATTGACAACCAAAACAAAGTAGTAGGAACATCTTCGGTGATGTTGAATAACTGTGTAAAATCAAACATCAAACCGTTTTCTGTAGGTAAAGCAAGGTGGAACGGGGAAAAAGTTGTCTACGATTATCCTTCTGTTGAACACAAAAAAACAGAAAGAAACGAACTATGGGATAATCTTATTTTTTCTTTTGGAAACACTTTTTGTGCTGAAGTTACTTTTCTTAATGGGAAAGAATTTAGAGAACATAACGGACAGATTTCTATTCTTATACCCTGTTATGGAAAATCAGATTATGTAACAACTGCAGTGAGAAGTTGTCTTAAACAAACACAGAAGCCTACTCAAATATTAGTCTTGCTTATGGATGAAAAATCTCAAGCACTGAAAGATGAATTAGAAGGACTCTCTGATATTGTTAAATGTTTTTGTGAACCACGGATGAACGTATGTAAAGCCCGAACTTACCTTGCAGAAAAATGTAAAACGGATTGGCTTGTTTTTCTTGACGCTGATGATTTTCTTTTGAGAGATTTTATCAAAGTTTTAGATTGTAAAAAAGAAACATTCTGTATGGGTAACGACGCTTATACAACGGAGGAAAATTTTACTATAAGGACTTGCGGAGAAAACAACTTATCTCTTAATAAAAAAGAAAACATTTTGCAAAAAAATATGACTGCACTAATGCACAGAGATGTTTTTTTTGACATTGGACTAAATGAAAAATATGCGTCTGGTGCAGAAGACCTTGATTTCCTTATGAGGTTAGCGTCTAGCAGAAAATGGTCTTTCAGTTTTGACTCCACTCCCCTTTGGGTTTATCGCCTTAACACAAGTAGCTCTCTATCAAAAGCAGAGGCCTTTTACAAAAGTTATTACGAAGTGTTAAAAGATAACAAAGAAATTATTATGAGGGAATTAGAAGACGTAGCGTACGACACCCCAGAAGTCAACGAACTGTTTTATTTTCTTGATAACCCAAGTGAAGAAAACTTTAGAAAACTTGCTGTTTTCAGAGCTTTTCATTTCGCCAAAAGAGGCCACGAAAAGTTTTATTCTGAGTTTGTGTTTTTCGAAGATTATATCAGAAATGAATTCAACTATTTTATGTCAGAAAGTATGAAGAGAGATACTGAATACTGTTTCAATGCTAATGATTACATTGCGATAAACTGTGAAAAAAAATTATCGTATTATTTATCAGACCCAAACCTTAGGGGAACATCTTTTGATGCAGTAATTTTCAACTGTTCCTCAAGCGATGTTGAAAATCTTATTGTACAGCCATTGTCATACATAGTAAGAAAAGATATTCAAAAAGATATCGAAGAAAAAGGACTTTCTAAAATTGATACGATATTCTTCTTGCTTAAAAACTATTCTTGCTTTTTAAAAAACAATACAGAAGAATGTGAGAAAATGTTACTAACATCTTCCAATGATTTTATCCTCGCTTTGGATAATGTTAAGTTCGATAAGACCATA
>Ga0310786_10001152_pt1 | contig 42552 bp, 55 predicted proteins | sample AusTroGonzalo_MG_FD_203881 | JGI IMG/M metagenome (GOLD analysis project Ga0310786, IMG submission 203881) | Bovine rumen microbial communities from tropical cattle in Woodstock, Queensland, Australia - Gonzalo_03 (v2) (version 2) | ecosystem: Host-associated > Mammals > Digestive system >...
TCTGTTATTCATCGGTTCCAGCCTGTCATCGCCGAACACTTCATCTTCTGTGAGGAGCCTCAGGAAATCTCCGTTTGCAAAAGGTACCATTTTCTCTTTGATATCTTCCGGGAATGTATCGTAGATTTCGGAGTTCAGCGCCTTGCGGAGCTCGCTCTTTTCGTAGCCTCCCTTGGTGGTGTTTTCTTCATTCATGCTTCTTTCTTCTTCTAAACAGTCGACCGTCACAAATAGCATGCCGTCCTTTTCTTCTCGCATTGCCATCGCCTCGACCTCTTCACCCGTTGTGAGCGTGAAGTTTATCACATCACCGATTCTGAATACTTCTACATTTTCTTCTGTTGTTCTTCTGTAAATTCTCATTTATTTTCCTCCTTTAATGAGGGTTATAACTTAAAGTGAGTATTGATTTTAAAAAAATATCTCTTGAATACTCTTTCCATAGTAGTTTGCTATGTTCGCCTTGATAGGATCTCGTGGGATTCTAATGCCTTTTTCATACGCCCCGTATGCCGCCGGTGTAACGCCTATCGCTTCGGCAATTTCTCTTTGAGGCTTCTTTCCTCGTAAAATTCTAAGGTTTGCGCCCATTTTTTCTGCATCAAATCTTTCCATAAGCTCGCCTCCTTTCACCCATATAATATACTCACTTTAAGTTGTTGTCAACACAAAGTTGTAAAATAATTGATTTTTTACAACGCAAAGTTTATAATTAAATTAGAAGGTGGGGTGATTATATGAAGTTCGAAGAGAATTTGAAAAAGCTACGTAGTCTGAGAGGCATTTCTCAAGCAACACTTGCCGAAGCTCTGAATGTATCAACGGGCCTCATCGGAATGTACGAGGCGGGAAAACGAAGACCGAGCTACGAAATGCTTGAAACTATTGCAGATTATTTTAACATCAGTATCGATTATTTAACCGGCAAGGAATCTAGCAGCTTGTACTACCTGACTCCCGAAGATATCCTTGATGACCAAGAAAGAGCTTTTGTTGCGGAGTATAGAAAAATGTCCGCTACAAATAGAGGATTGGTTTTACAAATGATGAAAGAACTTAATAAGTCTGGAGGTTGAAAATGTTTAACAGCTTAAAAAAGTACGCCAAAAGGGTGTCGTGGGCACTTTTACGACAAGCTCAGCGATTTTCCTTTAACTCTTCTATGATTGGAGACGCTCGCATAGACGCGGGCAACCTCATGGTATCGATTGGTTCTTTCTCGCTATTAAAATTAACGATGGAGACAGCCGCTTTGCATCCTTTAGAAAGAGAGCGATTCCTTTCATATTGTTTCTCCTATGCTGAAAAATATATACCCGACCTCCTTCGCGAGTTCAGTCTCCCACTTATGCCGGCAGGTTCGTTTGAAGATACTTACCGCTTAATGCTTGATGTTTATCTTGAAAACGAATCCGACGGAGATGGCGAATTTTCTCATATAGCCTGGGTGGTTCCTTACTTTGCGCTTAAATCTGAGTATCAGAATTTAGAAAATATGCATTATGTTAGCGAAAAATATGTCGAGGATTTGATTGAGATATTCGGATACATAAACGCAATAAATGCCAATTGAGATGAGCTCGGCACAAAGCTTCCTCTTCACGAGAAAGCCTTTTTCGTTTCCACAAATAAAAAAAGACCCCAGGCCCGAAGGTCACCGAGGTTCTATCCAATTTATCGCCGACGTTGCAGCGTCGGGTAGGATTAAGGCTAATCTAGTCTTCAAATTTCCATGTCTATTATAGCACATGCGGGCTGGGTCGGTCAATATGTGTGAGGTACATTATGCCTAAAGGATCATACAAGTATCGCAAGTCATTCAGCTTTAATGGCAAGCGGTACGAGGTTTATGCCAGAACCGAAAAAGAATTATACGAAAAGATGTTCCTAAAGAAGCGGGAGCTGGAGAAGGGCAGGCAGCTTGTGAACAGCAATACCCTCTTCAGGGACTGGGCGGAGGAATGGCTCATTACTTACAAGGAGCCTACCGTTAAAGAGATTACCTTCCGCACCATCAGAGGTGTTGTGTATGGTGATCTACTTCCGGAGCTTGGCAACATGCCTATACGGACAATAAAGGCCGTGCATTGCCAGAAGCTCCTAAACGGCAAGCCCGGTCGTAGTGCATATCACTACAAGCGCGTAAAGCAGATTCTCTCCGACATCCTCGAAAAGGCTGTAGAGAATAACATGATAGAAACTAATCCGGCAAAGAAGCTAGTCCTTCCTAAAGCCGAAGCCGGCACTCACAGGGCTATAACCAAACAGGAGAGAGAAGTCGTCCTGAAGGTTGCCGAATATGACAAAGCGGGGCTGTGGGTTCTTACGATGCTCTACTGTGGGCTTCGCCCCCACGAGCTTGAGCTTCTGCAGGGCAGACACATCGATTTTAACAAGCAGGTCATACACGTGCCCGGGACAAAGACATCCAACGCGGAGAGAGACGTTCCTATCCCTCTTCAGTTCCTCCCGAAGATTCCGCACAAGGGTGCTTTCGAGTACATCTTCCTGTCGGAGCAGGGACACCCGCTGAACCCGAGCATCTCCGCTCGCTGGTGGCGGTCCTTCAAGAACAACATGAATATTGAGATGGGATGCAGGGTATATCGTAACAAGGTTATGCCTCCGTATGCTGTAGCACCTGATCTGACTCCATATTGTTTTAGGCACACGTTCTGCACCGACCTGCAGGCTGCAGGTGTACCTATAAATGTGGCCAAGGAATTGATGGGTCACTCGGACATTTCTCTGACTGCCAGAATATATACTCACCACTCCGAGGAGGCTTTCCAAAACGCCGCGAATCTTATCAATAAATTTCATGCTGCTAAATAAGTAGTCCCGCAGTTAGTCCCACACCTTAAATGTGATTATTTGTGATTATTTGTGAGTTAGATTACAGATTTTAGAAAAATCCACAAAAAAGAAAACCTCTTGAGTGCATTGAAAAATCAATGTTTTCAAGAGGTTTTTGCTTTGGTATCCCCGGGCGGAATCGAACCGCCAACTACGCTTTAGGAGCGAATTTGCGTTTGGCTATTTTTCAACGGTTTTGAGCGTTAGTCCCGCATTTTTCCCCGATAAATACGCGCGTTTTTTCTACAGATACGGATTCTTCTTCCAGCTCGAGTTAATGAAGTTCCAGATTGCCGCCTTCTGCTCTCTGCTGAAGTTTGTCTGCTCGAGCATCGTATATGCTTCGTCCTGGGATATGCTTCCGCTGCCGTTTAGGTCGAGCGTATCATACACGCTGCGAAGCTCTGCCGGATCTACACCGAGGCCTTTAAGATTTTCCCTATAATAGGTCTGCTTCTTTTCGTTCATATCTGAAAGTGCCGGGATGTAGTTCCTCTGATATTCACTCGTGAGCTTGTCAGCTTCGCTTGTAGCCGTCTCTGCTATTGAGTTAATCTGCTTGCGCAGCTCTCTCAAATAGAGGTCTCTTGTCTCGGACGGCGGGAGCTGCTGATACTTTCTCTCAATCTTGCGGAGCTCTCCCATCTCCTTCTGCGCTTTCGTGTAGACGCTGTACCTATATTCCTCCGGAGTCTTCCAATCAGGATTAACATCATCCTGCAGGTTGACGTGATTTTTTTCCTTCTCCGCCTTTTCCATTCCCTCGTAGAAATCGTTCTGAATCGAGTTCGAATAAACGTTATCTACCGTGAACGGACCGGTTACTACCTTCTTGACCACGTCGCCGCCCTGGGTTGTTGCCGGAATTAAGATGTCTCCGATAATACCTGTGTAAGAGTCGATGATGTAATCGATCTGCTTTGGGGAGAGCCCTTCGCCATCGTTTATGCCGAGTTTGGCTGCAGCACTGCCGAGCCACTTTGCAAGTTCCGACGTCCTCTCGTCGTACTGTTCGCTCTTGTTATACCCTTCGAGCCTCTGTGGGACGATTGTACGTCCGGCAAAGTCTTTGTTGTTTGGAAGGTTATATGCAAGCGGAGCAAGAATATTGTTCTCTATTGGATTCTGTGGCGCGAAGTTTGTGCTTACGGTGCTGCCGAAGTTCTTGAACGCGTCCTTATCGCCTGCGTTCATCCGAAGAAGTCTTTCGGCGAGTGCCTGGAAGAGCACTCCTGATTCTCTTGACTTTGGAATCTTGATAAACTTTCCGTCCGAATCCGGGATATAGAACACATAGTAATTGTCCTTCGTGCGATCGTCGAGCTTGTCGTAATCCTCTTTGTGGAACTTCTGATTATACTCATAGAGAGCAATCGACGGGATGGTTAAAGTAGTCAGTCCCTTTGCCCAAGCTGCAGGGCTTGTCGTCATTGTTCTCAGGAACTTATCAATACCCTGCACTGCAGGGTTAAGATAAGGAACGACCTTGTCGACCGTTTTAATCACATCGCCGTGCCTATCGAAGTTGACCGTTACCTCACCCGAGTTGTAAAGCGCCCTCTGAAGGTCATCGTACATCGGGTCTTTAAGCTTGCCGGCTCTCTTTAAGGTTCCACGGAACTCTGCGTATCTGGTTGCAGCTTCCGTTGTCTCATTGAAGAAGGCGATTCCGTCGAGGAGCTTCCGGAAGAAGTTCTTTGCATCGTCCGCGAGTCCTTTGTCGGCTGCGAGCCCGCCTTGGGTCGCGAAGTATCCGCTTCGCTTACCTCCAAGTGCCTGGTATTGCTTCCAGCGGTCGGCGCCCGTAAATATATCCTTATACGCCGCCGCCTGGTTGCCTATAAACTTAAGCGGGTTGTGCTCGGTGCCCTGAATATATGCCGTCGGTATATCCCTTAAGATGTTTCTTATACCGAAGAATGGGTTGTATCCGGTTACTACCGACTTAAACGGCTGGCTAAGAGTCTCGTTCATGAAGTTTACTATCTTTGAAGCTGTCTCTTCGTCCTTGACCTTGTTTAAGGTGTCTAGAGCATCGAAGATGTCTTTGTTGATTATCATACGAACCGGCTTACCTTTATCCATGGCGATGAGGTAGTAGTTGCCGCTCGTTTCTTCTACACCAAGCATTCTGTCGGCCGCATCATCGATTCCGCCGATACCCTTGCTCTCCATTTCCTCGAACATGTTCTTGGCGATTGTCTCTTCAACTCTACCCTCGGCCGAGTCTTCTGCCATCCTCGCTACGTTCTTCAGGTAGTCTGGGTTCTTTTTGATAGCCTTCATGAGCTCGAGGGCTATCTCGTTCATCCTTGCGGCCCTTATTGCCTTGCTCGTCTGAGCGGGGATTGAGATGTTCGTCGCGATTACAGGTTTATCTCCGCCTACAGCCGTGTTAATCATCTTGTTGGCTTTGACAGTTCTTTCTTTGATTCCCTCTTTCCTCATATCCTTTAAGGTTTCAGGAGTCTCTCTGTAGGTCGGTACATAGTTTCGGTACATCTTCTTAAGCTTCTCGCCGAGCTCCTTGGTGATAAGTCCCGGCTTCGCCATCCACTCGTCGATGAGTTGCTCGTTGATATCCGAAACTTCTTCTCCGAGCTGCTTGAATGCCGGATACTGTGTCAGGAGGTCGTTGACGATCTGCCTGCTCTGGTTCGAGTCGACCTTATTAAACACGTTCTTGCCCTGACGTGCACGGTCGATATTGTGCCGATGCAGAAGGTAATCGTTGAATGCGTCAAGGTCGTACTGAGCAGCTTCTTCAAAGATTCTCTGAAGTGATACGCTACTACCATCCGGACGCTTATGCGAGATATCCTTTCCGGACATGTCTACCATGCCGTTCCGGAGAATGTAGTCGGCCGTCGCGCGTGCCTTTCTCATGTTTGATGTGAGCACTTTAACGCCTTCGTCAACTCTTCCGGCACCGTAGAGATTATCCACGTTCTTCGCATAAAGCTGCTCCGCCTTGTTCATTTCCTTTAAAGGTTTCTTACCCTTCATCTGCCGCTCTACCATTTCCTCTGCAGGGAGAATCGGTTTCGCGACAGCTGGTTCCGCTATCGGTTTAGCGCCTAGCGCTTCCATTTCACGCCGCGCCATTTCCTGCGGTGGCAACAGCGGCTCAATTTTTGGACTCGAGGTATTGACATTTTGCGTAGAAGGGTTTACATTTAAATTAGCAATATTGCTATTTAGACTTGTTTCTGCCTTCAGCGCGGTAGGTTCGGGACCTACGTCGGCGTGGTTGGCAGGGAACAGGTCTATTTCTTTTATTGCCCTATGCGTCTTATAGTTATTCCTGCTCGGAAAGGCTTCTACGTCGAAAGCTATTATATAGTTTTCCCCGTCAATTTTCAGAGGAGTTTCGAAATAATCGAATCTAATAGTTTCCTTTGGCTTTTCTCCGTGCTTAATATATTCTGAGCTTCCGACATACCTACCGTTCGATATCACATTTTCCAGATCGTCCAAAACTGCAAGTTTTTCCGCCGAAAAGTCAGAATAACCTATGAGCTTTCCTAGGATTTTTTTATTGGCGTCCACCGTATAGGGCTGTCCAGCGAAAGTTAGTCCTTTCACTTCTATCCCTTTCTTTGGAATAAATATTTCCTTATATTTCTCTTTTATCGCCGACGAGTTCGGAGCACCTGAAATAATCTCTCTGGCGTTCGCAGCCGAAAGGCTTATGTTTTCAAAATCTGGTGAATGTGTAGCTTTTGGAGTTTCTCCTGTGTATTTGTTTTGAATGACAAAGAACTTCGGTTCAAAAGCGCCTTCATCGTTGAATTTGTATTCGCTGATATCATTGCCATTTGGTGAAGTACTCTCTTTTCTCGCCTCTAATATACCCTTCGCCTCTTCATCCGTAACTGTCCTTCCCAGTCTTTCGGACAAATCCTTTGCGAATTTCTTCACCGCCGGAGATGCTACTTCGATAGCTCCGCCCAGCACTAAATCTATTCCTGTATTCATGGCGATGCTCTTTACCGCCTCTTTGCCTCTCAGGCCTTCCTTGTTGAAGGCATAGTTGACGTTTAGAGGTGCTCCTATTGCAAGATCGGTCGCAATAGACTTTGCCACGTTCTGGCCAACAGTTCCCATCTTTGCCACCTGCGGCACCTTTGAGACCACTTTTCCGACTTTACCTGCAGCCCCCGCATAAGGGATAGCGAAGGAGCCGAGCTCTCCGACTACCTTTCCTGCCTTGTATGCTCCGGAAGAGTTTCTGATGTCCTGGATCTGCTTTTCCTTTTCAGTCTCCGCTTTTGCTCTGAAAGGCGACAGCCCTTCTGCGACTCCCGAAGCGAATCTAAAGCTTCCGCTTGTAGCCGTGTTATGAAGTGTCTCCGTGTTCCTTGCATCCCTCTGCGCCGGAGTAAGCATACTTGTCGGCATAGCGCCGTTTATGCGTGTGCCGACGTTAGTTATTCTCTGGCTCTGTGTAGGCTTAGTGGCAGAGCGCATTTGCTCTGCCACCTTTTCTTCAATAGTCGGGATGCGCGGTCTCTGCCCGGAAGACGCTGTGCCTTTTATCGACGGAAGGGTCACGTTTGTCAGCCTTTCGGCTTCCTTTTTCCTTTTGCTCTCTTCCTGTCGGATTTTCATCATTCCGTTATTAAGCATATTGTCCGCCTTTCTTTACTGGTTGAATCCCTCTTTCCAATATGTGTTCACCGCTGCCTTTGCATTCGCATCTGTAAGCGACTGCTTGAGGAGTTTGTATGCCTCGTCAGTCAAGAATCCGTTCTTGTAGTCGGTTTCTATGTCTGCTTTGTTGTACGAGCCCTGGTGGAGATTCATGAAGGTTTTTACAGTCGCCTTATCCTCCAGCTTGCTCAAAGGGTTCCATCCGGAAGAAGATGTCGTGCCGGATGTGCTACCTGCGCTCTGAGTTGCTCCCGTGTTTCCGCCGTTCCCGCTGTACGAGCCCCTTGCTGAAGCTTTGATTCTTGCGAGCTCTTCTTCACGCGCAAGTGCTTCAGCTTCCTTTCTCTCCTGAGTTATTAAGGCTTTAAGCGCCAAGATCCTTGGGTCTGTCTCAGATACACCCTGATTTAAGAGCTTGTCTATCTCTGCCTGCGGATTATCCGCGTAAGCATCGATGTAGGTCAGGTAGTACTGAAGCTTTCTCTCCTCTTCGCTTTCCGCTTCCTTCATAACCTCTCTTTCGAGGGCGATACGGTTCTGTGCAAGTTCGAGATATTTTTCAGCAGCGCCCTGGGCAATCTGTGCCGCGCTCTGCGCCTTTTGAATGTCTCCCGTGAGCCGTGCATCTGTGATTGCCGAATCGATGTCAGCAAGAGAGGATGCTCTCTGCTTGCTTATATCGGTAACGTTATTTGAGTAGTTATTCTCGAGGGCGATTCTTCCGCTCTCGGTTGCTCCGCCAGAAATGCCCGCGGCCGCATACTGCTCATTAAGTCCCTTCTGCGCCTGCATATAGGCGATATATGCGTCACGTGCTGCTTGGTCATAAGTTTCGCCGAGAGTCCCTTTCTGCTTATTGAGCGCATTGACTCCCTGCTGAACGCTTGCATCAATTGCGGCCTGTTGCTGCTTTAAGATGCTATTCTGCCTCTCCTGCCATTCTTTAAGAGCTTCATCGTACGCATTCGTCGCGTAATTGTTTTTATACTCTTCTATGCCGGAGTTTATTCCGCCTCTTACCAGTGCATCGAGGGTCGTTTCGTATCCCTTTCCGTCTTTCATCGTGAATAACTTCCCTCCGTCGGTAACCACAGTGTAGCCATCACCGATGCGAGTGCCGTCAGAAAGGTATGCTTTCCCGTCTTGAATGTACCCGCTCAGCTTCTGAGCCGCTCCCGGCGTATAGATATAGGTTGGTGTTTTAACGGGCGCCGCTGCCTCGGTGTAGTCTTTTACTGCCTGGTCAACTACAGCCTGACTAATTCCCGAGCCCCCGCCGTAGCTACGGCTTCTGCTGCCGGAACCACTTGAGCCTCCGCTTGTGCTTCCACCTGAAGAATTTCCACTGCTTGTATTGCTGCTCCCTGTGCTAAGCCAAGCAGGAGCTTTCGTGTCATCGCTGCTCGAGGATGCCCCGCCGGTATTTGCGGTGCTTGTTTCCGCTTTTGTTTTTGCGGCAGAATCAGCACTTTGCTCCGCCGCGTATTTCTGTACGTTGCTTATTGCGTTCGAGATGATGGTGGACGTTTCTTGTTTTGGGGCGTCAAAGGTTCTTCCTCCGCCTCCGTGCTGCTTCCCGGAGTCGGAAATGTGCGAACCGTTGCCGGTGTTCTCCTTTTTTGTCTTTGGAGTCATCTCATTACTTTTTGCGCCTAAACCCATTTTTACTCTCCTTTCCTAGTGAAAAAATATGTCGTGATAGCTCCGTAGCTCGTGCAGAACAGTGCCAGTAACTCCTTTGTCGGATTTACGTCCGTGAACATCAGTGCTACAAGCGTGCCCGTAAGTGCGAGCGTTACGATGCTTTTTACATTGATCAGGTCAGCTACTCTGCTGCCAACAAGCTTTATCCTTTCCTTTGTTTCATCTGTCATGCTGTTTCCTCCTTTTCTTCCGGCAAATTGCGTACCTTATCCATGAGTGGGTCGAGTTGTCCGTTCCAACCGAACTTCTCGTAGAGGACGTGCCAGTCCTCCGCATACTGTTTGTCTGCGTCGGAAGCTTCACCATCTGCTATGAGCTCTCTAAGGTAACGTGTAAGTGAGTCACGCATTAGGTACTTCAGAGCCTCTCTCTCAAGGTCCTTTTTGTCTTTGAGCGTATAATGCCGCGTGATAAGCATGTTTACAAATCCGCTTGCGAAAACTGCACCGACGAGAGTTAAACAGGATGTTACTATAAATTGTAGCGTTGTCATTGTTAGTTCTCCTTTGTTGCTCTCTTTATCATTGTTACGGCTTGCTCTCTTGTAACGAATCCTTTTGGTCTGGTGCCGTCCGTGATTCCTTCCTCGGTTGCTTTTTCCCAGTCTTCCTTCGCCCAGTCAGACGGCTTTGTGTCCGCCCCGCTAAGCTCGTTTTTGATTTCCGCTTTGACAAGCTCCTTCAGTTCCTTTTCGGTCATGTCTTCCTCAACTCCTTTGATGTTTCTGAGCCACGATTCAAAGTCCACCGGCTGGCCATTGTCGTGAAGCTCCATGTGTAAGTGTGTAGCGATTTTCAGCTTCTTTGAGCTGTTTCCCATTATCCCGATTTTCTGCCCCGCCTCAACGTAGGCTCCGACCGGCAGCGGCGACCTTTCTTTGAGATGCTGGTATAGGGTTGCGTATCTTTGGCTATGCCTTATGACAAGCACCCATCCCCGGATGTCGTTCCAATAGTTCTCGGCTACGATTCCGCGCCTAACCGCCAAAATTGGAGTGTCTGCTCCGCTTCCCCCGAGGTCTATCCCTCGATGAAACGTGCTGGCACCCTTTATGCCGGTATTCCTCTTTCCATACCTCGAAGTTATGCGCAGCTTCGGTGTGGGGAGGGAATTGAAGTATTTCATGTTTTCGTTCATCGCTACCTCCTTTTATTCTTCGAGTGGGTCGCCATTTTCGTCATAGCCTCTCAAATTAAGTTCTTCAATAACAGCTTCGCGGAGATTTTCCGGGACCGTGTCAATCGTCCTTCTTTTTGCAATTATAAGATTAGCGTAAACCTTTACCATTAGCTCATACCTCCTAACAACATCTCGTAGACTTCCGTCAGTGCCTCCTGTGTGTCGATGACCGCGGCAGACAGGAGCTTCTCCGCCTTTTCTTCATCGGTCATCTCGCGGAGGATGAACCAGTATTCTTCGCCGACCTGCGATATCTGGATCACTTCCGCATCGTGGAGCACTTCTGTTTTTTCGTCGCTCTCAATGGTGACTTTTGATAACTTCCCTTCAAAGGTCTTTTCTGTGACTTCTATTTGGCTGATGTAGTTGTTCCCATTCAGCTTGAGGTCTTCCAGCTTCGTGCCGTCAGACAGTGTGATTGTGTACATCTCTTTCCTCCTTTAGCTTTTTGAATAAATGATCCATGTTTTCCCGTTGCTGCTTGCTCATGTATTTATAGCAGCCTCTAAACCATGAGCGATAGAAGTTTTCGAACTCCTTTTCCGGCAGTTTCAAAGCCAGCTTCTTCATCTTTCTGCGCATGGCAGTGAGGCGTTTCGGGTTGATTTTCCTCACGATTCTGCCGGTGTCCGTGAGCGAGTATTGAATCTGCAGGAAGCGCCAGCGGTCCGAAAGCTTGCATATCCGTGTCTTTTTCCGGTTAATCGTTATCCCTAAGCCTTTGGCTATCTCGTCTACTTCATCAAGAAGCTGCTCGAGATATTCTTTGCTTTCGTGAATTGCATAGCTGTCATCCATATATCTGGCGTAGAACTTGACGCCTTTAACTATCTTGATGTAGTTGTCTATCGGAATCGTGTAGGATATGCCCACCACTTGCGCCGCTTGGTCTCCTATATTCATGTGCTTCGGCATGAATTTCTTGCCGGTTAAGAGCTCTTTCGGTACCTTTTGGTATTCTAACGAATTGAACAGTGTGCTCATGCAGTTCACATATTCTTCGTCGGACAAATGCGATACATCGACCTGCGATTGTTCCACAGTCTTCCGGAAGAGCCACATAGCATCTTCGTCTTCGACGCGCTTATCGAACAGCTCTAATATTTTGTCGTGCCGGAGGTTGTCGTAGTATTTGGAGAAGTCTATAAGGAGTATGTAGCCCTCGTTCGACTTGTGTTCCGAATAATACCGCCGGAGGTGGGTGAGGATCCTCTTTCGGGTGAAAGTGATTCCTTTACCTACCACGCTCGCTCCGTTGTCGTATATCAGGTACTTTTCGATCGCCGGCATTAGCGCTTCGTCACACATGACATGTTTTGCGATTCTGTCCTGGACTTGCTCGCCTCTTATCGCTCTTGTTTTTCCGCGTTCCTTCAAAATAAAGTCCGTGGATGGCAGAAACTCGTATGTTCTTTCGTTGAGTTCTCTCTGCATTTTGGCCAGGCTTAATAAATAAGTCATGCCGAAAGACTGCACTTGCGGCTTCCAGCTGCTTCCGCTTTTCGTTTTGAGATATGCCTCGTATAAGGTATTCCCATTAAATATCTCACGCGTATAGCGGGTGCGGTCGTAACCGCCCGCGTCGTGTTTAGTTTTTACCATTTGGAAGGACAACTTCTCCTTTCTTTGCTTGTGGCACGCTCAATAGGCTACCAGCCACAGCATCGAAATCGGGGCGCACGCCATTAGCATTGGATGCGTTGTTGCAGTTCGCATTGCCGTTGTTGCTGACATTAGCGAAGTTCGCGGCGGAATCAGAAGTTGCCCTTTTGAATTTATTGTCGGCTTTGCGCCAACCTTTGAGTAAGTTAATTTCTGTCTCTATCATCTCCGCGAATCTTGTATACTTATCTATGTCGACCGGAAGAGTCTCAATTGCGTACTGGAGCTCTTGGGTGAGTCTATAGCATTGGCCTATAGCTTTATCTTGAAGGATTCTCCGCTCAACGAGTTCTTCGTGGTACATAGGGTATATTGAGTTCGCGCCATATAAGCAGGCGGTGATTTCTCTTAGGCAGTCTGTCACGGCTTCCTTTTCTTTCGGAATGAACCACGCTGCGAATGCGACTATTTTTGTAAGCCGCTTATCGTAGTGCGTTTGCTTCTCCGGAGTTAAGTTGTCTCCGAACGATTTATCAAGATTTTGGCGCGCTCTTTCGACGCTATAGCCAAAGTCGTTGAGTAGCAACAGCGTGACCTCCTTGCGCAATTTACTAAAATGATGGAATACTTCGAACTGGCTTGGTTTGCGTTTGGATTTTACGACTGACAAATTTTCCTCCATTCCCGCCCCATAAAGGGGCGTGATTTATGATTTAAGATATAAGACAGAAAGCGGGGCGCACGCCATAAGCAAAGGACGCGGCGTAGCAGGCCGCACTGCCGTAGTAGCTGACAAGAGCGAAGTACGCGGCGGAAACTACATCCCTCAGCCAGTAGTCGAACCGCCACGCATCCGAGTAGATCAGGTCCGGGCGATGTCTGAACAGGTTCAGCTGCTTGCAACCGACCTCGTAGTTAAATACAATTCGGCTGCCGTCGCACATAGGGTGGAATACCGGCGCGCCGTAAACCATCCACTCCGTCATGAGCTCAATGTCCGTGTCAACCCATGCTCCTCCGGACGGATATCCGTTGTAGACTGCGTTGACAAGGTGGTCCTTGTGGACCATAATGTGTGACTCACCGAAAGCTGCCTTGATGAGGTTCTTAGCGGCGGTCATGTTTGTGGTCCTCATTTCACTTCCGATATAACCACCTGCGGTCGTGTCTGTTGAGTTCATCTTTTGGTAGTCTCCGACTGAACGATCTGGGACTATTACTACATGGTGGGTGAGGACTTCTCCCCAGTGCCCGTCTGCATTGTCCGGGTCATAACCGGAACGGTAATAGTAATCGAAGTCGGCTATGCGCCAGTTGATGCCTGATATCGTCCAATAGTCGCCGATGTACATGTCTTCGAATGTGCCGGCAGCAATCTGCGCGTATTGTTCTGCTGTGACAGACGAGCCGAGGTATTTTCCTCGGTAAATTGCGTTGTGTGCGCCGGCGCTAGAGGCTCCCGGCTTATCAACCGCGGTGTTGATGGCCCTTCGCACGCCATCGCTCGTTACTCCCTTCTGTGAGTTTAATGTTGGTATTGTGTCCGGGTTGTCCGCGAACGCCTTGGCCGCAGCGACACTTGACGCACTTGCAAAGTATGACGGAAGCTGTCCGCCGAGCTTTTCTGCGTTCAACGCCGTGTCTACCTTGTTCCCGGTGTTGGTTGAGTCATACGCTGCTTTTAGCATATCTCCGCCACCAATAGCCGAAATATAGTCCACGATATCTTTGGCCGTACAGAGGCGGTGCTCGTCATTTGCTACAGCTCCTATAGTGTTGATGGCTGCCAAAAGCAGTGTGATTCTGTCGGCGCCGGTAAGTCTCAAATTCAGCTCTTCAAGGACGCCTTGAACGCTATCCGCTGTTCCTTCGCCAACAGGAGTTGTTCCTACGTTGTCTGCTCCGGAGCTTCCATCCGTCGTTGAATTGAGCTTCCCGACCGTCTCGTTGTATTTGTTCTTTATAAGGTCCGGATATGCATCAAATATCCTTTTGTTGTCTGCCGCGGTTCCCGTAAGTTTATCGGGTGCCGCTTCCACGTGGGCAGCATTTATTTCGCCTGCCGTAATGGGATTAAAAGCCATGCCTTACCTCCTGTCTTTTGAGAAATTCCCGATAGAGAAGGTTTTGATTATCTCATGGATTCCGAAGCCCTCGTTTATCGAGTCATTCCTTATTACTATTTGAATACGTTTGTATTTCTTTCTCTTTTTGTTGAAATAAATCTCCTGCGGGGATTCATTTGAGTTGAATGTGAATCTTTCAAACTCGATATCTAGCCAGTCGAAGATATCGAAAGTGTCGTCCTTTACAAATTGACGAGGATTGCCGTCCGCTATAAAATAGCATTTGCACGAAGACCTTGAATATGGCGAAAGCACCGCAAGGCAGCCTTTCTTATTGAGCGTCTTGTAATACTGCACACCTCCGTCATCGTCATTCGGTGTGCTCCATTCCGTTATTATCGCTGCGCCACCGGTTTTATATCTGAGATCACCATTTCTTATCTCGAAGGTTGCATCATCCGAATACTTCTCTACGCCGTATGCGTCGGTGTTGAACTTACACACTCGACCGTCCGATGTGCCGAAATAGAGCTTTTCGCCATCTGTCATGAAGCACACCGCAGGCACGTTCTCCCAGTAATAACATTCGTACAGATAATCGCTATTCCCGAGCTGATCAGAGCTCTTGTGACGGCCGTCAAGGATGTAGCACCTACTGTTTACAGAAAGAATATAGTAACCCTCCCACTCGGTCGCTATCGCATCCTTTAGGTTAGCCTCTTCAGTGAGTTTCTTGTCTACATAGAAGCTTCTGTCCCTGGCTACGTAGTTCGATGTTAAGACGGTCGGTATGACACCATAAACCCCTCTCCTTGAGAGAAACATTGGCTCATCGCCCAAAGTCGCGAAGCAGCTTTTAGATACAGCGCCTACGCCCGCTATGCTCGGAATGGCAGGAAATACTATGTTACTGTTTAAGAGTTCCCCGGTCCTCATGAAAATCGTTGAGTCCTGGTTGTTGTCCTCCTTGATGATTGTGAGGTATTTCCCCGTCTTCAGATATCCCATAATTGCCGTATCGCCGGTCCCGATTACCGAGTAGTTTATATCCGGAAAGTACGTAGGGTCATACGCTTCCGAATACCAGTCTTGCGATTTATAATCCGCGTTTCCTGATAAAAACACTCTGTTGATAGCGTTGTATCCGTAGAGAGCGTGTACCGTGCACTTTCCTATTCTCGCCGCATATCCGGTTATTTCTTTTGAATACGTAATCAGGATGTTATCCTGACCTGTGATTAGCGGAGAATGCGCAGTGGTAAAGGTCACTTTTCCGTTAACAAGGTCTACCGAATAATCAGTCCCTACCGTAAGAGTGCTCCATCCGCTCGCCGTTCTTACCTTTACCTCGTTTACCGCGGTTACATTCGTCGATGCGAGGTAATACGCAGTGTCCGTGCTATTTCCAAGAAACGATTCTGTCCTCTTTGGCTGGATGAGGTTAATGGATTCGTACGTTGTGCCACCGCCTGTCGGGTTTTTGCTAATTAAAATCGTCGGGATGTATGCATCATCAGACACGTTCTTTACATTAGTCCCATCGTATACCAGGTACTCTCCGCCCGTTAGGATGTAGAGCTTTGATATGTCTTGCGTCCTAAAGAAGAAACCCGTGCCTTTTGCGCTTGTCACGCCTGATTTAAGGACGCTCGCTGTGCCATTTGCCTCATCTAGAAGGTAAATTTTTGTGCCGGCATGGGCTACAGTCCGAGTCGCTCCGTTTACCTCTCCTCTCCAGATATTATGAACAGGGGCCTCAAGGTCGAAGAGCTTCCTCCAGCCGAGACGCTTTACCGGGTTACCTCCGTTATCCGATATGAGATTTATCGCGGATGGTGACCGCTTACTGCTCACAAGAGATGCGTCTTGGCTAAAATCCACACCCTTGAAGTCCGAATATCTCGCAGTCTTTAGCACCGGAGCTGCGGATACATGTATCTTTCCCATTGCGCCCTCCTATTCCATCGAGTACACTCTCTCGACCGCAAAACTTGAGCGGTTGCCGAGGTACGTCTCTTTGAGCTGCTCGTAGTCGTTACGGTACATCTGAGCCTTCTGGGTGTCGTCATCAAGCCAAATATAGTACGCTGCGAGTGGCGCAATCAGATTCGTTACGCCTGCAGGCATATCTACAGTGTCATTGTCTGTGCTGTCAATGGTTACCTCGTGAGGACGTCTCTTGTACCGGATAGTGAATACTCCGTCTCTCTTCAGCGGAAGGTAAAGAGTGTCGCCCTCTTCAGCAAAAGGCTCGTCCATAGAAATCTCCGAATCGGTCTTGTAGATGACCTTGTCTATCCCGAGATAGTTTTCTTCATACTCCGGAATATTGTTCAGATTATACTCGACCGTCTGCCCTCTTATGACAGCTTCGTCATCTACCGCAAAGTCTATCTCCGAAATTACCGGTGCGACTTCCTGCGCTATCATTTGCATAGCTCTGTTTATTCCATTGTTGATGATGCCAACATACTCCGAATCTTCCATCGTCGCCTTCTCTTCGAAGCCGAGAGTTTGTATCTGGCTCTTTAATGTTCCTAATTTCATCGTCTCACCGCCTTAATCAGAGCAAGGGAAGCCCTTTCGAACTTCCCTTCTCCGTTTTCCTTTAGAGATAGCCTGCCTGATGAAGCACATCTGCCACAGCTTCGGGCACGGTCTGCTTCTCGCCGCGCTTGATTTTCCACGAATACTCGTTGATGTGCACCGGAATTTCTGTTAAATCCGGATTAAGTTTGTCAACAGGGATGTGAATAGTGATGTTAGGGCCGTATTCTTCCGGAGCCGTTCTTCCACTTCTCACGTCTTTATTTTCCTCCGTCTTGCCCTTACTCTTGCCCTTTTCGGCCTGCTCCTCTGCCGGAGTATCTGCTATCTGCGCTGCGGCTGCCTTTTCAGCCTGCTCTTCTGCTAACTGGTTCTTTGTTGCTTCACTCATGTTTATTACCTCCTATTACTCTGTTGCTGCGTGCTCAATTCTTACGATTGCGTTTTCGTTGAGTCTTACTGCTGTGAATGGCGCCTTCCAGCCCGCAGAACTTACCTGGTTAATCGGGTCTTCCGTTCCGGCGCTTCCTGCCGGCTTAACGATGATGCTTGGCTTTCCTTCTTTGCCTTCAATGTCGACGACACCATAAGCATCCTTGCCAAAAATCACGGTGTGGTGTACTTTTACTGCCGGAGATGCAGCGTTGTTTGCCGCATATACATTAGATGTCTCTATAAATCTTACGCCATGCAAGCGTCCGACTTCGCCTTTCATGATCGCCTCTCCGCCATTGTACTTACTTACGTCCTTCCAATCAGCGTCGCCCTGTAAATCAAAGGATGTCTCTGGGTCGATGATTCCGATATACAAGCCATCCTCTACAGGGAGCGCATTCGCCGCTCTGAGCTTCTTTACAGCGAGCTTAATTTCAGTTGATGTCAGCTTATCTGTTGCCGTTACTGCATCGATTGTTGCTCTGCTATTCGGGCGGAGCACGTTGGTACCGCAACGTACTACATTTCTTGCGATGGTGTCCAGAGTGAGTCCTGACTGCTCTCCGAGAAGCGCTGAAGTCTCTGTGAGCACTGGGTCAATGCCCATCATATCCAGTTCGTCGGAAATGAGGACATAATCGCCGTACTGCTCAATCGTCGCAGTGACTGCGGTGACATTTAAAGACGATCCGCTCGGTTTCTGTCCTTCAGTGAGTGCTGTAGTTGCCGCAGGGAGCGAATTGATGCGTCTGAACTGAATAGTTTTTCCTTTTCTCTTTTTGATAGACTTCTTCTGACCGTACTTGCAGTACACGAGGGTCGGAACAAGTCTTGTGAGCAGCGTCTTTTCGTAAAATGTTCTCTGTTCTGCTGTAAGCGATGCGTATGTGTTTACTGCCATAATAATACCTCCTAATTATGACTGAGCTCGCCTCTCATAGCCTTTTGTACGTACTTCTCAAACTCTTCAGGTGTAAGATTATCGTAATCCACACTTTGAGTCTCAGGAGTACCTGTGAGGCTGCCCGGAGAGGCTGCTCCATTTTGTGATATCTTTTGAATTGTTTCTTGCTGCGCTGCCGCTGCGCCCTTCTCTACCAGCTTCTTGTGGTTGGCTATGAGATACGCATCCGGTAGGCTGTATCCCCTATTCACAAGCTCTTCGAACTTATCGTGCGTCGGGGAGTTTTTCAAGTCATCCAGCGACTTGATATCGGGGTCAATCTCAGAGATGGTCTTTACAGCATAGTCAAGAGCTTCAGCCTGGAACTTTTGCTGCTGTGCCGCCGCTATTCTTCTGACGGTTTCCATCTCAGGCAAGCTGTTCACGGCTGCTAAGATGTCCTCCTGCGAAACTCCGGCACTTTCAAGACGCTGTTTGCGCGCATCCGTTTCTTGCTGCGCCATATACTTCTTGTAGTCCTCTTCCGTCTTGATGCCGTAGCCTCCATACATCTGCGCATAGAAGTCGTCTATTCGGCCTTGTGCCTTTGCTTCTGCTTCCTTCTCTGCGCGAAGTCTCGCGGCTTTCCATACCTCGTTAGGTATCTCCTGATTGTCCCTTTCAGGACTTTCCTGCTCCGGTTCTCCCGCCACAGGTTCTTCGCTTTGAGGTTCGGCTAATCCCTCTGCAGCACCCTCGTTAAGAGGTTCTTCTGCTACGCCGATTTTTTCTTCGTTCATGGTTCGTCCTTTCTTTGGCCATTTATACGCTCTTGGCCGGAGCTAAATTATTTAACGCCTCTTCAGCGCTTTTAACTGTAAGCTCGCTCTTTTCCTTGCCAATCGGCTTTAAGTACTCTGAGCAGTTTTTATTGATGCATGTATCCGCTCTTCCGATGACCTCTTCACTGTTTGGCCTCTTCACTGTCTCTGAAAGCATTTCGCATCCGCATTTACTGCATAACATTTTCCATACCTCCCATTGTAGGATTTATTTCCGGCTGCTGTTGCGCCGTCTCTTTCATCATCTCTTGAAGCTTGCCCTTGAACGGTACGACGTTCGATGGTGCGAGCTCCATGTACTGGTCAAGCGTTATCTTGTCGCGGTCATAAAGCTTGTCTAAGGTCGTCATCGTGAGCTCGTCTGCGTATTCGGTTGCCTCGCCCACGTCTATCGCTATTTTGAAGTCATAGTTTGCATACTTGGTGCCGGTGAATGCCTTCACCTCTTCATTTTCGCCGACGGTAATGTTTCGCGCTATCGAGTAGTATGTTTTGTAGAACTCTAAGAGGATTCTGCCGGTCTTTATCCAACACTGCTTGTACTTCCGCTTCATCTCGCGAACAGGTGTCTTTGCCTGATTCTGAAGAGCAATGATTGCCGCCGCGCTCATTCCCGCACCGATTGATTCTCCAGTAGAAACGTCAGTCACGCCGGTTATGATTCGGCTCATCTCGAAGATTTCTTCCGCCACTGTGCTTGCTGCATTTGTAGGCGAAGGTGGCTGTAAATATCTCACTGCTCCACTTTCCTTCTCGATAAGCACTTCTCCAGGCACATTGTTTATTGTCCCTTCGAGCATTCCCTTCCTTACGACCGTCTTTGGCCAACCGTTATCCTGGATGGACAAAAGCTGCATCGCTTTTAGGAAGTTATACGCACGATTTATAGGGATGATGTCCTGCGCCTCACCAATTCCGAATATGCTCTTCTTTCTAGGCGCCCACTGCATTACCACGACAGGGTATAGGTTTATAACATGAGCTTCGGGTTCCTTTGGCTTTGGTTCTTCAGGTCCCGTTATCTCGTCTCCGTCCTCCGGATGCTTTGCGGGTTTTGCGCTGTTCGATAGCGGCGTAAGGTACCTTTCCTCTATAAGCGTTGCGGTCTTGGTTGCTTTCGAAAAGCATATCTGACCGTTTTTCTTGAAGTATTTGGTTAAAAGCGTACATTCGCCATCGTCATTTACCGACTTCTGCCCCATCGCCTGCGTGGAGTCGTCCTCGTCAGCCGTTATATGGTTTACGACCTCCGCCGGAAGCCCTAGCGACTTAGCGAGATTCTTAACGCTCTCTACAGTCTCTCTTGAGCGTATGATGATATATTCCTGCGCCTGCTCGTCCTTTATCTTCGGACGTGCGAACACGATGTCCAGAGGATCTATAATTTCACATCTCACATCACCTGTGTATTTCACGCTCTGACCGCCCTGCACTGCGTTATCCCAGAAGAAGTGCATGACGCCCGTGCCAAAGCTTGCCGCATCGCCAACGAACTCGTTGCATTTCTCATCCATATCCATATCCTCGAGGAGCTGCTGGGTGTATGCGCTGTATAGTGATGCGCCCTCTTCAGCTATGGCTTTCTCATCCGGATTCATTTCTCCGAGCTCTGCGACTCTAAAGTTGATAGCCATGCTCTGATTGGTTACGTTCGCGCGCTTTCGGTCTATAAACATCTTCGTGATGTTAAAGACAGGGCGCGGCAGATTCTTCGTCTTCTTTGTGGATTCCGGCCACTGCTTACCCTCGTAGAAATCTGTTATCTTTGGGAACTCAGTCGTAAAGCCCATACTGTCCGCATAGGTTGTCCCTTTCTTGAACTCGTCCCATATCTTTGTTGTGTTTGAGCCCATTTACTTCTCCTCCCCGTATATCCATTCGCTTAATACCTTTGAATCAAAAGTGACCTCTTCAGGCTCTTCCTTGAGCGCTTCCGGCAACTCCTTTTCCTTTTGACTCTCCATATACTCAGCCACTGCTTCGTATACGCAGCGCTTTATAAACTCTTTGATTCTACCTACCATTCAATGAGTACCTCCGTCTCTTTCTCTGTTCTGAGTGCCCAAGGCAGCCTGTCTTTCGGCTCTTCTTTTCGCATTGGACTTTCCGGTCTACCTGCGTAGTAATATCTAATTGCGTCAGGTCCGTGTGTGAGTTCGTGCGGCTCTTTGGCCACGTCTCCGATGTTCTTTGGGTCATACTGTATCTCCTGCATGCAACGTATAAGGTTTACACAGTTGCTGAAGATGCAGAAGTTTGACATCTTCTCGCCATCAGGTCCCTCATACACCTTCATGTCTTCTTTTATCGCCGACCACCCCATTATGCGGTTATTGCCCGTCTTTCTTAGGTAAATGCCCTCTTCAGCAAAGACCTCTGCAAAGGACTTTCCCGTCTGCGAGTTTGTGTTCCACAGGTCAGGCGGTGCGAATGAGTCGTATATCTCCTCGTTAGTCAGGTTGTTCATGAGCCTTGCAGCATCTCGGGCAAGCATCCTGCTCTCGTAAACCTCTCGGTATACGTAGCTCTTCCCCCACCGGTTCACCGCTATCCAGTAGCCGGCAAACATATCAAGGCCGTAGTCAAGTGCCCTGTACTTGTTCCACCCTGCAGGTATTGGGAAAGGCTGGCACACGTGGATTTTACGGTCGAACTCTTCGAAGTACTGCCCTTCGAAGATGTCCCAGTCGCCGTCGAGGTAAGCTTTACGTTTATCTGCAGGCAAATTCTCAAGTCTTTTGATGTAGCTTGGGTCCATCTTTTGCAAGACTTCGTTGTCCGATACTTTTGCCGGTACAAACTCTATTGTTTCTCCGGTTTCTTTGTCTTTTGTCTTGCGGTTTCCGTAGTTAGTCCCTTCGATATATCTTTTCTTAACCCATGTATGGCCTTTGCCGCCCGGATTGCAGGTGGCTCTGAATTGTGTCGGAAATCCTTTCGGGGATCTCAAGCAGGATTTCAGAACGCTGTATTCATATTCGCTGTGAAGCGTCAGCTCATCTATTCCAAGCCAGTCCATTTCATGACCTTGGTATCCGTCCGCATCTGCATCGGATGAGCAGTAACGGAAATAGACTTCTGTTCCGTTGATGAGTCGCGCCATGTGCTGGCTGCCGTTGTATGTGTAGAGCCTCTTGTCTACGTTCTGCCGCCATTTGCGCACAATCGATGCCTCTAAATCGTCATAGGTTTCGCGAAAGATATACATCGTTGCGCCCGGATGCTCCAGTCCGTACACAAAAGCTTCCATGACAAGAGCATGGCTCTTGCCTCCGCCCTTTGCTCCGCCGTAGACACATTCGTCAGCCTTGCTCAGGTGGAATATCTGCTGCTTTGGATTAGGCTTGTATGTTACATCAATCTGCAGCTTTCCCATTCTTATCCCTCTGCATATTCATAAAGTTTATATTTAAGCCGCCCTGCACCTCTCCGTCGACCGTCAGCTTCTCATTCCACAGCTTCGGTCGCTTGTTTTTGAGGAAAAATGTTATTGCGGTCGGATTCGGTGCGATGTATTGCTCCTCATATGCATCCTCTATGTGCTCGGAGCCGTCTCCGTCTTTAACCTTAATCTGTTTCTTGATTGTGACCGTGTGGCCGGTGGCCGCCTTGAAAAGTGCTGCCTCTACCTCTTCAACCGCTGCCTCGTCTCCGATCTGGAAAGCCTCTTCAAGCTCCGGATATTCTTTCCTGTATTTCCGGAAGGTCGAGCTGGCCACTTTTAGCTTTTCCGCTATCTCTTCTTGGCTCGCACCCTGTTCCGCCCAGAGCTTTATCTCTTTGAGGCGCGGGCGTATGTATCTTTCGTACTTTGTTGCCATTTTTTCCGCCTCCTTTAGCGGCGCCGATTTCGCCGATTCTTATTTTTATTAAAATCTTTATTATTTTTAATTAAAAAGACCGGAGCTTTCACTCTGGTCTTTTCTCGTTTAGGGGTTTGAATATGTCGGGTTTGGATGCCCTTTACACGTCTTCCGACAATATCATAATAACACGTTATTTTTACCCCCGCTTCCCAATCTTTCGTCTTTATCCAAATATCCGAGGTTTTCTCCGACTAATCGAATAAATAGCAGCTTGTACTTTCTCCACGTCTTAATGTTTGCATAATCCGGGTACGGTGCGCCGTTAACGATATGCGCCCACACGTCCGGACGGTATTCCTTTGGGATATCTTCCAGGGCGTGCTCAATCGCAGAGACGGTTCTTCCCATCTGCACGATCTTAATTCCCTTGCGTTCGGTCGGATTGTGGCCGCGGTCGGCACTTTCCCTAAAAGCGTCAAGCTCTGCCTTCTGTCTATCGTAGTCCCGAATCTGGTAGATAATTGACATGTACAGGTTGTGCGGTATCCACTTTTCACTCTCTTTTGGTGTATATATTCTTGCCATCTTTCCTCCACGTCAAAGAGCCCTTAGAAAGGGCTGTCAAAATTAAACTCTGTCTGTATCTCTTTATGTTCACGAAGCCATGCTGTGTACAGCCTATTCTTGTACTTCGTCTTTTTCTTGTTGTTGTACCTCTTTCGAGGTTTTGCCGTAGGTTTTAGAACGTACTCTATGTAAGGCCTCCCTGTAAATGGATTTTCTGCACGATACACCGAATCCGGATCTACGCTGTATCCCTTTTCCGGCTTTGGGTCCTTGAATACCTCGAGAGCAGATACCTCTTCACGATATACCTTTGGCATTACCAAATTACGACTGCAGGTGTATCTCAGCTTTAATGGGGAATCCTCGTCCCTGAAGGTCTTGCTTGTCTCTTTGTGCATGTACTCACAGAGCTTCCTGTAGTCTCCCGTTCCGTCCAGAAGTGTGTCACGAACAAGTCCGTTCCTCTCCTGCCATGAGCTCACGATGTCCTGAATGTCATCAGCATCATTGATGAGAATATGGTGATGAATTCTCTTATTCTCATACTCGGTTACGAGGATCCATTTGAAAGTCTTTCCGGATGCCTTTCTCTTCCTGCGGATACGGTCGATGAATCTCTTGATTTCCTTTTGCGCATATGCCTTGGTCGGCTCGTCACCTTCATAGGTGAGCGTGAGCCAGTGATCACCCTGGCTAAAATTGTGATGCACTTTTATAGTCATTCCCTTGAGACTGTTTCTCCGGTTAATCTTTTCTACCTGCTCTACGGTCGGGGCTTGCTTTGCTGCTCGCTTATCCGCCACCTTTCGATTCCTGGCAAAGAAAATCTTTGTGAATATCATTCCGCTATTAGTGATGATTGACTCTTTTATCGCGCCCATACTCCAGTCCTATATTTTTTACGCTAACTTTAATAACTCTTACCAAGGGTTAAAGCGCATCCCAGCGCTTACTTTTTTCCTTTATATATACTATGGCTTTGCCGGGGATGTTCTCCCCGGCATTTCTGTTCTTACATTTCTGCCTGCAGCAGCGTGATTAAAATCTCTGCTTCGGCCTTGTTTAACGAGATTCCTTTGCCCATTCTCTCGTGTCCGGGCGCCCACTTGCGGATGTCGTACTTCGCTGCGCCGCCGTTCCAAGATATAAGGTTAAGTTCTACCGTCCATTCCTCGTCCTCTCCGGAAAGGACTCCTATAGGCTTGATGATTTCATATTCTACTTTCGCCATTTTCTACCTCTCCCTGTGCCTTTATCATGGCCAAGGTTTTTTCTTTCTGCAGGTCTGCATAGTGCTTTCCCTGTTTTCTTGCTTCTCCTTCGATTTCGCCGCAGCGGCTCGGGCGGATTTTATTCGCTTCTTTCGCTTCTGCTCTGGCTTTCGCTTTCTGTACGTTAGCCTTATCCCTGTTGTTCGCGTACCACTCTTTATTCTGCTGCTTTTTTCTTTGCTCTCTGCATTCCTGACTACAGAGCATAGCATTCATTTTGTTTGTCCGGAATTCCTTTCCGCACACTTTGCATATGTGCGTGTAGGAACCTTTGCTTTTCTCTTCCACTGTCTTTTCCTCCCCCCCTACAGGCTCTTCCGGAGCTTCGCTTTCGCGTGGCTCGCACATAGTTTCGTGCCTGCGGAGTGTTTGCTCGAGCACGCTGATTCTGCGCCCCTTGGCAAAGCCGTACTCAGCTTGCGCACCGAGGCTCTTTTCCCATCCCTCTAGAAGGTAGATCATATCGCACCCCTCCAGGAGCTGGAAGCAGAAGTCGACCTGCTCCCGATGACTGAAGCTTGATATAGTCTTGTCCATATACGCCGGATTGACTATCTCCACGTTTCCTTTATAGCAAGCGCGGATTTCCATTTCCGCATCGATGAATTTCCTTAGGAAGTCAGGGTCGCCCGTTATAGGCCCCGCTATGTAAATTCTCATTCTTCATCCTCCTTAAAAATGCGGTTAAAAACTCGTAGATATTGCCGCCTCCTACACCATCCTCGCTCTACAGTGCGGACAATGTTCCCAATGTGAAACGCCGTCGTAAATATATTCTTCTTTGCAATTCATGCACTTAATCCGCAAACTGTTTTTCTCCGTGGTCCACCTACTTTTTAGTTCTTGTGGCGGCAAAGATCTTTTCATTTTCTCGAACAGCTCCGCAGCGATAACTTTTAGCATTCGCGGTCGGCAATAATCTTCTACATCTTTGAGCGTTATCTGAGGGGATGGGAGATCATGCACCCACATAATATCAGGACATCTTCGGAGCGTCTTGCCTTTACAGTTCTCCTTGTAGCACTCTTTCCTTTCGCAGATGTAGTCAATTACCGCCTCTCTGCTGACTGCGTCGCCGCAAGACACTGCATAGAAGTCGCACCCTTTCTGTTTGAACACATCCACCCAGCGGCACACTTCGCAGTGCGTGCAAGATGCACACTTGCATGTTTTGTCCATTTTTTCCGCCTCCTATTCCACGGTCTCATAAGACTGCTGCTGACGATCCACTCTTGTTACTTTGATGTTCCCCTTCACTGTTCGGCTGATCTTGCATGTGGTGCAGCCATCCAGCTGAACCGATGCACCGGAGTAGCGTCCGGAACCAATTTCGTCTACCATTCTGTGGAGCGATATGATTACCGGAGCATCTTCGTCTGCGTCTGGGAACAGACTCAGGATGAGCTCTTTCGCTTCTGAGATGTTGCGGTTTCTCTTCTGCGCAAGTTTCGCCTTTCCGCATTCGCATTCCATAGTAGCTTTGTCGTCTGCTTCTGTCTGTGTATTTGCCTCCACATTTATAATTTGTCCGCAATAATTGCAGGACCCTTCCATCCTCATTTTTTCCTCCTGTTCTTTATAAAAACGGTCGCGGACCGCACCCTGAGTTTTATCCGCGCTTTTCTGTGTCGTCTCCTCAGCCCTTTAAGAGGATAAGACACCTGGCGGCAACCCGCTTTTAACTAAATAGCGTCTGTGAGCGTCTGCATAAACTTCTTGAAGCCTGCGCGGATTCGCTCTCTGTCTTCATTTGGCATTTTATCGATGTTGGCCAAAATGTCCGTGTAGGTGTCTTTGATGTTGCCCATCTTAACCTTGTGAACCGCGATTGCTTCGTTGTTGCTCTGCGCGAGCTGCTTCTGGAGTCTTTCGTTCTCCGCGTGAGCCTCGTTGAGTTCTCTCTGCGCATCTCTTTTCGCATCCTCTTCGATGGTCTTCTTCGCGCCGGCGATGCGCTCCTTGATTTCGGCTTCCTTCTTTTCTTCCGCCTCTTTAAGCTGCGCCTTCAGCTTTTGGACCTGCTTCTCTGCTTTTTCGAGAGCTTTCTCGGCTTTGGCCGCCTCTTTATTGGCTTCGTCTGTGTTCACGTCCTCTTCTGCGACGTGGCTTCTCAGCTCTTCGATTTCCTTTTCGGCTGCTTGGAGCTTTGCTTTGAGTTCTTCTGCCTCGATGTAGGCTTCGTTTTCGGTGTCCTCCTTTTCGAGCTCCTTGCTATCAAGCTCATCTTTGAGCCTCTTAATTTCGGCTTCGAGTTCCTTGACCTTCATCTCCGATACATCGTGTTCTTCGACGAAGTTTTCAACCTCGTTTTCGGGAACCTGTAAAAGTCTCAATGCGTTGGAAATGCTCAAATGTGAACTCGTGTTCACATTTGAAATCGCCTTGAAATATGAGCTTTTTTCGTCACCATATTCCTCGGAAATTTTGATTAATTTTGACGCCCAGGCGCGGGAATAATTAAGGTGTTCTGAACACCAGCTTTCCCATTCACCGTGTTCGATCTGCTCCTTAGCCTCCGACAATCTCTTGCCTATCTCGATGGCCCCGGCAAGAACTGCCTGGCTTGTCTGTTTTTCAATAATCTTGATTTCTGAGGCTATCACGTCAAGCGTGCGGGCCTCCTCAAGCTGGTAGTTTCCTTGTATGATTGCGTTCATGCTGCTTCCTTTCTGAATTTCTTCCTGATAATAGGTTTCCCATCCTTACCCCTTTTACTGCCGTGAGTGTACCAGTCCGTCCATGCTGCGAAGAACTCCGGTATAACCTTCTGCGGCTCAGGTTCGCCATTTCTTTCATTCGCGAAGCCATGAGCTTGTTGAATTCTCCCGTTGGGGCTAACTTCTACGGTGTAGAGAGCTTTGTTCGGGTCGTCGAGCCTCCTGATGAACAGAATGGTGAGTTTGTTCGCGAGATGCCTTTCGGCATATCCTCCGACACAATGTCTAAGGTCTTCGCCCTCTTTCCGGACTTCTGCACCGGAGAGTGCGACGCGCACGAAGTATTCTCCAAAGGCAAAGTTGTACTTCGCGCAGCGCTCGGACAGATTCTCCCATGCTTTTTTCTGCAGGGCTTCTTCTTTTGCCTCTCTAAGCCTTTTCATTTTGAGCCTTGACTCCTCTAAAACGTCGTCATGGGCAGTTCTCAAGTTTTTCGGGTGCAGGACGTTCGGCACCGTGAGGTTTCTTTCGCATGTCAATGCCATTTCGATATAATCCTTATACAGCCATGGGTGGCGGTCGACGCGCGGCAGTTTCTTGCAGTACTTCAACAGCTCGTAAGCATTTACCTCTATCGGTAATTTCTTTGTCATTTCGAGCCACTCACGCAATTCCATGTCTTCAATGGTGATTCGGTTGTCTACCTTTTTCCATTTGATCCATTCTCGGAGGATCCATGGATGGTGGTTGAAGTCGTGGCATTGCGCGACGCGCATCATTTCTTTTGAGATTTTCCATGCCTTTTTCGGATCTTTGGCATCCCAGTCGAAAATGGCTGCATTTTTTCGGCGGGAAAACAGCATGTCCCGTACGATACCATCCCATCCGAGCTTTAGGAGCATTTCCATTTGGCTCGGGTAAAACGCCGCAAGGCAGAGCTGCCTTGATATATTACTTTTACCGAATGGGATATACTTAAATGGAGTCTTTGCGAGGACATCCATTCCTATCGTGTATAGAGGATCGTATTCGTGGGGGAGGCTTTTGAAGTTGTATTTTGAGTACACGGTTTTGATAAAGCCTCCGGCGAAGTATGACCATTCGTAGGTGGTGACTTTGCCGGGCTGGTATTTGCACACCTGTTCTATGCAAACCGATACATTTTTATCGAGTCCGCTCCGACTTGCCCACATATGAATTGAATAGATGTCGTCATTATCGCTTTTCCTCCGGGTGAGTATGGCGACCGATGTGCCTTCGTATAAATTTCCTGATACTCTGCCCATAGCCTTGACCGTGGCCAGCTTTCCGCAGAGAGGACATGGCAATTCGGCGTTGTGCTTGTGGCCGCTTAAGAATAGTCTGAGGTTCGGTGTGAGTAACCTCGGCATGTTGTCGATGTAAGTGTCCTGGTGGCAGCATGTCGTGATCACGTGGACCGCCTTTTTTTCGTTTTTATAGAAAACATATTTATGAAATTTGTCTTCGATTTCTTCGATATCTTTCGGGCGTGGCTTTGGGCATCCGCCAGGGTATTTCTTTATCTCTCTCAAATACATATCGCGCCCCCCTAACAGAAGTCGGTGAAGTCTATGACAAGGTTTGGCTTGTCGGCTTCTCCGACAAGGTTGATGGTCATTTCAAATTTGACCGTCGCTCCCGGGAAGTAGTATTTGGCCGCGGCCTCGTACACTTCTTTGTCTGAAATGTGGCCGCCTGCATTTTTAACGCATGCCTTGCAGCAATCAGCGAAACTTCCGTCCTTTTGTGCGATTGCTTGTGCGAACTCCGGTTCTGTTTCGGCGAACTGGAGCAGCACCTCTTTTACATACGGCGCAATTGCGCGCGCAGCTACGTTGTAAGTGGCATCGTCCTTGCTTTGCTCTTCAAGGATCTCCTTTGCCCTCTCCAAATAATTCATACTCAACCTCCTATTTTTCCCACCTTTTTAAGCGGGCACTCCATCATTCTTTATTCATTGCTAAGCGCGTATGCTGCTATTAAGCACATGCCTACGAGCGCTGCAAGTGTGTCAATCAATCCCATTTCGCCCTCCTAAAAATGCAAAATGTACACTTCGCTTCGGAAAGTCCCTCTCCGGAGAGCCTCATCGTGCTCTTCGACGTAGATGTCGAGGCACTGTGTTTTCTTCGGATCTCCGAACCTATCCTCCACTGTCAAGATTTCGCCGGTCTCTGCGATAAGGAGCTTTGTCCCTATAGGAAGCCCCTCCGCCGCGCACGTGCGTCCCTGTTTAGGGACGGTGCCGGAGGCGGTCACTCCGCTGCCGTTTGTGCACTTGGTGCACGCGCAGTAGTGAGTTACTTTGTATTCGCCCAGGCTCTCAATCGTGATTTCGCCGGTTTCAATCTCTTCTTCGAAGTCTTCGCTCACCTTTTGGTTCATTTGGTCGATTACCTCGAGCCCTTCTTTTGTCATGGCTTCCACCCTCGCCATCCTCTGGAGGTTGACTCCCAAGAGGAAAACGAAAATGCACCACATTATAACCATAAAGGCCGCAAAGACCCGCCATCTTGTTTTCATTTTGTCTTCTCCTTATCCATTCTGCCGTAGTGGTCTTGAACGTGCCGGAAAAGCTTTTGTATATCCGGCTCGACTGTCTCTCGTACTCTCTTTCAGATTCGCGGTACTCTTCATATGTCATGAGAGCACCTTCTCGAGTCTGTCGAGATTCTCTGCCATTTTGAGGCACTCGTCCGTGGCTTCGCTTCGTTCCTTTTGCAGGTTCACCGCAAGAGCGTGCAGCGAGTCCCGTGCTCTTTCAAATTTGCGATGCCTCTCCGCACCCGGACAGGTGCATCTTTCGGTTACTTCCTGATCGGCGTCGTATTGGCTCTCCGCCTCTACAGCGACGTCGTGACCGCAATATTTGCAGCGGCCGCACCAACAAATTGCCCTTATTGTCATTAGATGCCCTCCTTTTTCTTTACATGATATCGCCTTGAAAATTTTTGCCGATAAGGCTCATCCACATCTCGCGCGCCTTTCTTTTCGGCACGCCCGTGTCCATGAGCTCTTGCTCGTACTTGCTCTGATAGAACTTCTGCCAGTACTCGTTGCGTTCCTTTGCCTGTGGGGTGATGTTGTTTTGCATCTCCTCGTGGCAAGCGTGGCAGAGGTCCACCTGGAACCTGAACCGGATGCTGATCTGACGGTTTGGACCCGGATATACCTCGTGTCTTTCGGCATAAGGCGTGCCGCAATAGTAGCAATACCGCTCCGATTTGTCCTTGTAGCCGTTGAACAGTAGCTTCTTTGTGACTTTTCCCGGCTTCGGGAAAGGACAGGTCTTGTAATAGTCGTCCATGATGCCCTCCTACTCTCTTACTCTGTGTTCGAGGATGCGCTCTGCAACGTCGCCCACAAAATATAACTTTTTCTTCCCTTCGGAGACGTATTCCATTCCCTTCAGGAATTTGGTCGTCGTGTTGACGTGTTCGCCTCTGTATGCGGCTATCTGCTTCACGGAGAGGAAACCTGCTCCGCCGCAGGATTGCTGCATATTTCTAATGAGTGTTTGTTTGTCCATCTCCGTTCTCCTCTCGTCTAGCCCCGCGCAAGCGCGGGAGATTTTAGATATTGATTTTGAAAGCGGGGCGCACGCCAAGAGCACGGGATGCGTCGCGGCAGCCCGCAGGGCCGGCGTAGCTGACAAGAGCGAAGGTCGCGGCGGCATACACATCCTGAAGCCACCACCATTCGAGCTCGTCCGATCCGGCACCTCTGTCCGCGATTCTGTTGCGTCTGTTATTCATCGGTTCCAGCCTGTCATCGCCGAACACTTCATCTTCTGTGAGGAGCCTCAGGAAATCTCCGTTTGCAAAAGGTACCATTTTCTCTTTGATATCTTCCGGGAATGTATCGTAGATTAAGGAGTTCAGCGCCTTGCGGAGCTCGCTCTTTTCGTAGCCTCCCTTGGTGGTGTTCGCTTCGTTCATGCTTCTTTCTTCTTCTAAACAGTCGACCGTCACGAATAGCATGCCGTCCTTTTCTTCTCGCATCGCCATCGCCTCTACCTTTTCACCTGTTGTGAGCGTGAAGTTTATCACATCTCCGATTCTTGGTGTTTCAACCTCTTCAATTACTCGTCTGTGTACTCTCATTTTCATCCTCCTTAGTATTAGTCTTCATCGTCGTCCTCTTCATCCTCTTCAGCACATTTCCCCGCGCATTCTTCTCCGGGGTCTATGCAGCATTCCGGATGGCAATCCGTCCATGCTTTGACTATCTTGCAGTACATTTCATCCTCCTATTACTCGGTGCTCCAAAATTCTGTTCGCGACGTCGCCTACGTAGTAGAGCTTCTTCTTGCCGGATGGCAAATACTCCAGTCCCTTCAAGAACTTGGCCGTTGTGTTGATGTGCTCGCCGCGGAACTGGGCGATCTGTTTGATTGTCAGGAGCCCTGCTCCGTTGTTCGCTTGTGTCATGGCTCTCATTAGTTCTTGTTTATTCATAATTCATTCCCTTCTCCAATGATTAAATCATAGTTTTAGGACAAAAATTAAACTCTTTTGAAATCTATATCGGATATATTGACCTGATAGACTTCCGCCAGCTTCTCCGCTTTCGCCATATTTGGTGATGTTTTGCCGGTTTCGTAGTTTATTAACGTTGGTTTTGAAATGCCTATAAGTTTTGCAGCCTCTTCACGGCTTAACCCTCTGTTTACTCGGCAAGCTTTCAGTGTGAGCATCCCCTTTCTCCTTTCTGTATTGTTTTTTGCTTTTTATAATTAAATTGTTTCTGGGACAATATTACTATGATTTAATCGTAATGTCAACATAAAAATTATATTTTTATGTAAAAAAATATAATATAATTATAACTTATTGTTCAAAATGTGCGATAATACTAATAGTGTATAGTGTATGGAGGTATTGAAAATGAAAAGTGCTGTGCAAAGAGAGTTTACGCGAAATCTGAATGATATCCTTTATTCTAAAGGGATATCGCGTAAAGACTTCGCTGCGAGAATGGGCGTTCCTTATCCGACTGTATGTAGTTGGCTGCAAGGGAAATCTTACCCGAGAATGGATAAGGTGGAGAAAATGGCCGTGATATTGGGAGTTCCTAAATCTCGGTTGGTGGAGACTTACAATGTCGTGCCAGACGGATACTTCTTCTTGGACGAGGACGAGCAGAGGATTATAGAGGTTTATTCGCATTTTGGAGAAGAGCAAAAGAAGCGTTTGCTCGAGTACATGGAAATGTGGGAGTTTTTAAGTGGAAGAGAAGAAAAATAAGAGATACAGACAGACCTTTACATTTGAGGGCAGGCGGTACGAAGTGACCGCCAAGTCCGAAGAGGGGCTTATAATCAAAACCGCTATGCGGAAAAGGGACCTTGAGGAAGGGAAACGCATTGTGTCCGGGAGCTCTCTCTTTAGAGAGTGGGCGGAGGAGTGGCTTCTTACATACAAAAAACCGGCCGTGAAGCCGATTACTTATCAAACCGTTGCCGGAGTGGTGCACTCCACGCTGAATCCGGCGCTCGGTCAGATGCCTATAAAGTCAATCAAGCCGGTGCACTGCCAGCGCGTCCTGAACAGCCTTGACGGATGCACCTCGTACCATCTAAAGAGGGTGCGCGGCATCCTGCGTGAGATTTTCAAGGCGGCGGTAGATAACGAGCTCGTTCTCCAGGATCCGACGGAACGGCTGACGACTCCGCTCGCGAGTGGCGGTTCACACAGAGCTATCACAGATGCGGAGCGGAGCACCATCCTGAAGGTGGCGGAGACAAACCCTCGCGGTGCCTGGGTGCTTGTCATGCTCTACTGTGGGCTCCGTCCGCATGAGACGACCTTGCTCCGAGGGCGCCACGTGGACCGCAGCGCAAAGATTCTGCACGTGCCCGGCACAAAGACCAAGAACGCCGTGAGGGATGTGCCTATCCCTGATGTGCTCCTTGCAAAGCTCCCGCACGTGGGACCGTTCGAGTACCTCTTCATGTCCGCGCAAGGACACCAGCTGAACACGGGCATTATGGCTCGCTGGTGGAGGACCTTCAAAAACGCGATGAACGTAGAGCTTGGATGCAAGGTCTATCGGAATAAAGTGGTGCCACCGTATCGTGTGGCTCCTGACCTTACTCCGTACTGTCTCAGGCATACCTTCTGCACCGATCTGCAGTCTGCAGGAGTGCCTATCAACGTGGCAAAGGAGCTCATGGGGCACTCGGATATTTCGCTGACGGCCAAAATCTACACTCACCATTCAGAGACGGCTTTTCAGAACGCCGCAGCTCTTATCAATCAGTTCCACTGTGGAATGAGGTGTGGAAACGAAGCCGCAAAGCGTTGAAAATACTGCAAACACAATCGCTCTCCTAAAGCGTAGTTCGCGGTTCGATTCCGCGCGGGGATACCAAAGCTAAAACCCCTTGAAAGCATTGATTTTTCAATGTTCTCGAGGGGTTGTCTTTTTGCTCGTTTTTCCTAATTTCTGTAATTTAATTCACTCCTTTTCACATCTTTCCACACCTAAAGTGTGGAATTTGGTGTGGAATTTTTGTGGAGCAAAAAGGAAAAACAGCCCCGGAATCGGAGCTGCTTTTCCTCTAAGGTATGCTTAGAAGGAAACTTTAAGGTGCCTCCATTATACCATAAAAAATGCAAATAAAAAAGCAGCCCTTTACAGGGCTGCCACTTAGGAGGACTTAATCGGCGTTGTTGTCCGATTTCTTTTTCGTGAAGAAGTATGTGACAATCGCTGTCACTACGTTAGTGAACAGAATCACCAGCTTTTCGGCCGACTCGTTCCCAGTCACTACGCAGTAGTCGACAAGGAAAATGAGGTCGGCGATTACGGCGAGCGTCGCGATGCTCTTTACGTCGATAAGCTTTGCTAATTTCTCTTTCATTGGTCTCTCCTTTCGATTGGTAGGTTTCTCACTTGATTCATAAGAGGATCCAGCTGACCGTTCCAGCCGAACTCCTTATACAGTTGATGCCACTCTTCCGCATACTGTTTGTCTGCGTCGGATGCTTCGCCCTGGGCGACAAGCTCGCGAAGGTATCTTGTGAGTGAGTCTCGCATAAGATACTTGAGGGCCTTGCGTTCGATGTCGTTCTTGTCTTCCATCGTGAAGTGTCGAGTGATAAGCATATTCACGATGCCGCTCGCAAATACCGCTGCGACGAGAGTTATTGCTGATGTGATGATAAATTCTGCTGTAACCATTGTTTGTCTCCTTATAAGTCTCTGAATGAAGTGATTCCGGTTGTGTAGTCGCGAATGACGAACTTGTTGTATCCGAGTTGGTCTTCCGCGATGTCAATGTGCATATAACGCTCGTAGCGGTTTACTCCACCGACTACGCCGTGCTGGATGCAAAAGAGGTACACCCAGTCTATGAACTTTGGCTGCTCCTTGTACGGTACATCGAGATCGAGCGCGTACAGTAAAAGGTGCAAGCTGTTCTTGCTCGCGGTCGGGAGCGAAGCATTAAACTTTTTTGTCCTGTAGCCGGAGTTGACTGTGATTGACTTGCCGTACTTGTCGCGGACGAACTGAAAGAGCTCGAAGAGCAACCATGACTTCGGCCATATTTCGAGCTTTATCTCTTCATCTACCGCTTTGTTGTTTGCCACCTCCCAAACCTGCAGGTTTTTGGTGAGGTGTAATTCTTCCTTGAGCTGACAGATGAATGTATCGCCTGTCTGCAGGTGGATTCGTGTCGTGATGCTCATGCTGCCCTCCTATTTCGCTTGCAGCGCGTAATATTGGATTTGGTAGGTATTTACCTTCGCGAAGCTCTCCGCTCCGTTTATGGCTGCGACGTGTCCGCCGTCCAGGAGGATGGCTCTGTCGCATATTTTCTTTTCGCGGAGCTCCTTGTTGATCTGTTCTGCAGTCATGTTTGCGAAGTATATCATATAGAGCTTGCCGCCTTTCTCTCCGAGGACCGTGTGGTTGGTCTTCCGGAGCACGTCCGCATAGGCGCCTGTGAACCCTTCCGCCGCCGGATCGTAGTTGTCGAGCAGTCCCATACCGCCGACAGCCCACTTCGCCCCCATAGGGAGCTCTGAGGCGTACTTGCACCGCTTGATGCCGATGTAGTCGGCTGTGCGGTACAGTACGCTTTCAGGCTTATTAAAAAAGGAGTGACAGGCTGATTCGCCGATTGTTCTTCCGCTGCTTACCAAGATAGAGCACGGAGCCTTGTTGAAGGAAAAGCTTCCGCTCAACGAGTTCGCATAGGCTTTGAGCGGCTCTTCGGGTGAGAACGGGATGATATCATTTGCGATGATAGTTGGGTGCCCGTAGAGCTTGAGCGTTACCGGGAAGCAGTCCGCCTGCAGTCTGATCGCGATGTCGGACATAGTCTGCGTTCCTATGATTCCGTTCGGATATGCGCCTATTGCTGATTGTATAGCCTTGAAGAGCTTGTCTTCACTTTTGGTTTCGGGTTTAATTTCTTTCATGCTATTCACCTATAATTTCGTGGTATTCTTCTTCGGTGATTTTGCCTTTGAGCCATGCCTGGCGAACCATTTCAGCGGTCCACACGCCGGCATCGTACCATTTCTTAATCTTGTTGTACATTTCTCCTCCTATTCATCTAAAATCGGTATTCCGTATTCCCTCGCACAAGCCTCTACAATGCGACATCCTTTGAAGTGCTGCCAGCGTTTATCGAGTATAACTACGTCTGCTATTGATAGAAGCTCGAGGGATTTACTGAGATACCACAGTGCTCTGTTCCTTGGCGGTGTACCCAGGAAGGCACTCTCTATAACTTCAACTTCCTCGCGGAGTTGAGCTTCGGCCCTTTGCGCGAGGTATTCTCTTTTATTCTTGATTTCGTCGTTGGTTTCTCCTTCTATTGGCTGGCTGATATAAAGTCTCTTCATTCAGCCTCCTAAAGCAGGGTGTCTGTCATGAGTGCTGTATATGTGACCTGCGCCATAAGAAGCTCGGCATCGGACAGTTCTCTGAACGTGAGATACCATCCGTCCGGGAACTCGAGCGGTTCTTCCGCTTCGTTTGCCACGGCTCCGCCAACAATGAGCATTTCTTGAATGAGCTCGGCGTTGTTGAGCGTCAGTTCCGGCTCGTCCTCGTCGTTTGTGATAACGACGGTTGCGGTGTTGCCGGTAAAGACATGCTCGTCGATTGCGACCGGGCTCACGTAGTTATTGCCGTTCTTTCTGAGGTTTTCGATTTTGGTTCCGTCTGCGAGTGTGATTGTGTACATTCTTCCCTCCTTAATTTTTCGAACAGCTCCTCGATGTTCTTCCTCTGGAGCTTGCTCATATATTTATAATGGCCGCGGAACCATGCCTGAAAGAAGTTTGTGAACTCGTCCTCCGTAAGTCTTGAGGCTATCTTCTTCATCTTTCGGCGCATGTTCGTAAGCCGTTTCGGATTGATTTTCCGGATCACTCTCCCTGTATCGGTGAGTGAATACTGTATCTGTAAAAACCGCCAGTAGTCTGACAGTTTGCATATTCGAGTTTTCTTTAGGTTTATTGTTATGCCTATACTCGCTGCTATTATATTTATCTCTTTCAGGAGCTCCTCGAGGAACTCTTTGCTTTCGTGAATGACGTAGCTGTCATCCATATATCTCGCGTAGTATTTTACGCCTTTTACTATTTTGACGTAGTTGTCTATCGGTATGGTGTAGGCGATGCCCGCTATTTGCGCGAGCTGGTCGCCGATGTTCAGGTGTTTTGCCATGAACTTCTCGCCGGTTAATAGGTTTTTGTCTATCTCTTGGTATTTGAGCGAGTTAAACAATGTTTCCTCGCAGCGCTCGTATTCCTCATCCGACATGTACGAAACGTCAACCTTTGCTGTATCTATCGTCTTTTCCATTAACCACACGGCGTCGTCGTCTTTCGTGTACTGCTTGAGCAGCTTCTTGAGTTTGTCGTGCCTGATGTTGTCGTAATACTTGGAGAAGTCGATAAGCAGTATATAGCCCTCATTCGTTCCGTTCCTCGCATAATACCTCCGAAGGTGTGCCAGGAGCCTGTTCCGCGTGAAGGTTATCCCTTTGCCGGTTATGCTCGCCCCGCTATCGTAGATGAGATACTTTTCTATGTCCGGCATGAGAGCGTTGTCGCACAAAGTGTGCTTGGCGACTCTATCGTGAATCTGTTCGCCTCTAATTACCCTTATCTTTCCGCGCTCTCTCAAGATGAACTCGTTTGTCGGTCGAAACTCGTAGCTTCGGTCTTTAAGTTCTCGCTCTATGTGTGCAAGCTCTAAGAGGTAGAACATGCCGAAAGCCTGCACTTGTGGCTTCCAGTCGCTACCTCTCTTCGCTCGCAGGTAGGCTTCATAGAGGGTATTGCCGTCATATATCTCACGCTTATAGCAGGAGCGGTCGTAACCGCCTGCGTCGTGTTTTGTATTTACCATAATGGAAGGATGATCTCTCCTTTCTTTGCTTCTGCTACGCTCAATTGGCTATTTACAGAGCATCGAAATCGGGCCGAACGCCATTAGCATTAGACGCGCCGTTGTAGTTCGCATTGCCGTTGTTGTTGACATTAGCGAAATTCGCGGCGGATTCAGAAATCACCCGTTTGAATTTGTTGTCGGCTTTTCTCCAGCCTTTTATAAGGGTTATCTGTAGCTCAATCATTTCAGCGAACCGAGTGTACTTTTCGATGTCTACCGGAAGCGTCTCGATTGTGTATTGAAGCTCTTGGGTGAGCCTGTAGCACTGACCAAGGGCTTTGTCTTGTAATATTCTGCGCTCTATGAGTTCTTCGGTGCAGGTTGGGTATATGGAGTTTGCGCCGTATATACAGGCTGTCAGCTCTCGCAAACAGTCCGCTACGGCGTCTCGCTCGCTTGGAATGAACCACGCTGCGAAGCTCTCGAGCTTTTGTTTCAGTTTGTCATAGCGTACTTTTCCTTCGGGTGTTAGTTCGTCGTAGGTCTTTCCGCCGGCTTGCCTTTGGAGGTGCTTCTCGGCGCGGTCTTTGCTGTAGCCGAAGTTGTTAAGCATAAGCGCTGTGACTTCCTTCCGGAGTTTTGTGTAATTGTTAAAGACTTCAAATTGACTCGGTTTTCTTTTAGATTTTACTACTGACATACGTGTTGAGCCGCGCCGTGGGAGGCGCGTGATTGAAGATTAAGCGATAAGACAGAAAGCGGGCCGAACGCCAAGAGCATACGACGCGCCGTGGTAGTGCGCACGGCCGGCGTAGCCGACATGAGCGAAACGCGCGGCGGAGACTACGTCCCGTAGCCAGTAGTCGAATCGCCATGCGTCGCTATAAATGAAGTCCGGTCTGTGCCTAAAGAGGTTCAGCTGCTTGCAGTCAATCTCGTAGTTATATACTATCCTGGAGCCGTCGCACATAGGGCGGAATACCGGCGCGCCATATACCATATATTCGTTCATGAGCTCGATGTCGGTATCGAACCAGCCGCCTCCGGACGGGTATCCGTTATAGACCGCATTCACGAGTAGATTGCGGTGCTTCATGATGTGCGCTTCTCCGAATGCCGCTTTGATAACGCCCTTTGCGTCGGCCATGTTGGTTGTTCTCATCTCTGATCCGACGTATCCGCCTGCGGTGGTGTCAGTCGAGTTCATCGCTTTGTAGTTTCCGAGCGGACGGTCCGGTACGATAACCACATGATGGGTGAGACACTCGCCGTAATGCCCGTCGGGGTTGTCTGCGTCATATCCGGAGTGATAGTAGTAATCGAAGTCTGCTATTCTCCAGTTGACTCCGGATATAGTCCAATAGTCGCCGATGTATAGGTCTTCGAATGTGCCTGCGGAGATTGCCGCATATTGCGCCGCCGTGACGGAGCTACCGAGATACTTACCGCGGTAAATCGCGTTGTGAGCTCCGGCTCCGTTCGCCCCGAAGTCGTTTCTTACGTCTGTGATTAAGCCGTCTACATAGTTTTTTATACCGCCCGACTCAGCTCCGCGCGGGGATCCCGGCGTAGGTGTAGCATCGGGGGCTTTTCCGAATCCGACAGATGCGTCAATTTCGGTTCCTTCGTACTGGCTTATGTATTCTAATTCTGCCATGATTACCTCCTAATCGTTGTAATAAATGAACACACATCCTGCGGCTCCATTACCGCCAAGGCCGCCTTGACCGCCTGCGCCGCCATCTCCTACAGAAAAATGTTCGTCGCCATCGTACCAACGGCGACCCGACATACCGCCGCCGCCGCCGCCATATCCACCTTGACCGCCTTGCCCGTAGTTGGTTGCAATCGCGTTTGCGCCATTACCGCCATTACCACCGTCGCCGCCCTTGTTTGCGGGTCTGCCCAAAGTGTCGTTTCGTCCGTCTGCGCCGCTTTCGCCATTCATCCCGTGCGCCGCACCACCGCCACATCCGCCTGTAGATTCGATGAATTGTCCGCCTTGATTAGTCCATTCTTTGTATGCGCCTTTTGCGCCGCCATACCATGTGCCGAAAGAATCGGTGTAGTTTTCGCCGCTTGTGCTTGAGCTCCAATTACCGCCATTTCCCGCTTTTGTGTTGTTCGGCTCGCCCGGCATCCCATAGGAATTGCCTGAAAATATCTCAACGAATCCAATTGACGATGATGTTCCGTCTGCGGATGTGTATGTTGTGCCGCCTGCGTTTAGTGTTGTTGCCCCGCCTGCACCGCCATCGCCGTCAGTCGCTCCTGCTCCACACGATACAGATACGGATAAAATATCGGTTGTGTCAAGGGTTTTGATAAGGATTCTGCCACCATTACCTGCCGTGCCCGCGTTGCCGCCTTGTGGGATAAAGCTCGTATTGTGGTAAGAACTTTGCCCATCTTGTCCGTCCTCGCCCTTATGTCCTGAACTTCCACCACCGATTAAAACGACCCTTACCTTGTCATTCCCTTCGGGGATAGTCCAAGTTGTGTTGCCCGTGAGCAGCACTACTGAATCGTAGTAGTTGCCGATGTCCGGTGGGTCGTAATCGGCTATTATCTCGGCTTTGCTTTTTAATATCCCCGATATTCTCATATCGAGGTGGGATATGAGCCCTTCTGTTTGCTCGTTGAACGGGTCGAGGAATGTGACCGCATCTCCGGTTGATTCTTCGCCCTGCACGATGTCTATAGTGACTTTTTTCGCGCTTCCGTAGTAGTTCGCGAGGCGGTCCGCTACATTTTCCGAGTTTGCAATCGAAACGAGCGTTGCTTGCTCCACGATTGCCTTGTTGTCGTCGGTTACGTCGCCGATGATTTCCGGACGTGTGATCTGACGGACCGTGTGAGTGTACTTGAGCCCTTTGAGCTCGCACTCTCCTGTAGGTGCTAAAACAGCAAAATTGACACCACTTTCAATTATTGTGGTGCCGGTGATTGTTAAATCGTGGCAAGGCTCATCGAAGAGCACCAAACCGCCAAGGACTACTTGGCCGCTCGGTGTGGTTATCGAATCGGCTGATATAGCGTCGTTGTAAAGTGTGACCTCTTCATCGCTGGCTCTGCCGATGTAGGCGTGCTCTGATAATGCTATAATCTTCGTCGCCTGCGGGTATTCTACAGAGCCTCCCATATAGATACGCGAACCCGGAATTTCCGTCGCGGTGTCCTTTGAAAGTCCGGTTATGAACATATCGCCGTTCTCGTCCTTTTTGATGGATGCGGACATCGCAAAGAGGGCTTGGTGCAGATTCTCGCGTCTTGAAGCGATTGGTAGCCATCCGTATATAGGTTGGTTTTGAAGCGTTAGGTCCACGGTATACGGGACGACTCCGCCGATGATTTCGCCTACCAGCTCGCCGAATGCTTTGCCTTGATATATGCCGCCGTAGTGCTGGGTGTTCGCCAAAAGGCCCACCGAGCTCATAGCGGTTATTTTGTACTTTTCCCTGCCGATACGCGCCACATTCTCGATGTAGAACTTGCCTTTAAGCTCGTCATCGTGGTAATACTTTATCCACCTGCCGTAGCTCCAGGTTCTTGACAAGTCGAGGATGAATCTCTTGCCGTCGGAGGTAATTACTTGTTTTCCGTTTTTGTCCTTGAAAGCGGCTCTGAAGATGTCTGCCATCACGGTGATCGTAAGAGTATCATACGCGAGCTCCGAGCCGGTCATAGATTCGAACAGTTGGAGGTTGCCGTCAATGATTATCTCATCGCCTAATACGATGCCGCTTTCGGTTATAAGTTTATTACTCATGGTTTACCTCTGCTTGAATGCAATAGTGAAGTTTCCATAGAGGTCGGACGCCCCGATGCCTTTTAGCAAAATTAGTGCTATCGACGATGGCTCGGGCTTCATTTCGAGCGTCACGGTTTGATTGCGTACCGCTGAAAAATAAGACACCTCAACAAATGCCGTTGAGATGTCCTGTGCAAGTTGGTTGAGCTCGATTGCCGTAAGTGGCATGAGCTCAAGTGATATGTCGTATTTTATAGCCACAAGGTCCTCGATGAGCGTTCCGTCAAGCGATACGCCCGAGTTCGGACCCGTGATTCTGCGTGGTGTTTCTACGAGGCTATACGGAGCGATTCCGTATGTGTGCCCGTTGATTATTACTGTCCTCATGCGTTTACGAGCCTCCCTCCGCGTCTTTGGCTTTCTCGCTGTCTTGCATCGTATGTCGCCGAGGCGAACTGCTGGCCGTCAAGATTGATTACCAGCTCTATCGGTCCGCTTGGCTGCGATGCTGTTGCGAGTGAATCTTTGAGTGAGTTGATAAGGCTTGCCGTGTTCTGAGCGTTCAGGACAGTTTCGCCCTTGTGGAGTTCTGCCTGATACCCGTCGTATGGAACATACGGAAGCCCAGCGGCGAATGATCCGCCACGGCCTCTGAAGTTAGTGCCTTTAATGGTCGGCTCGCCTGACATCTCGGCAACACCGGACCGCCAAAATGCTAACTTGTCCTCGAGCCATTCAACCTTTTCGGTAATCCATCCGGTGATTGAATCCCACACGGATTTTATGCCGTCCCAAAGCCAAGTAAAGAGGTCTGCACCGATGCCGAATAAGACATCAAGTGCCGCGGTTAACACTCCTTCGATGGATTCGAGGAATGTCCCGACATCGCCGTCCAGGAGAGCCAAGAATCCCTCGACCACTCCCTTGACCGCGTCGATTATCGGCGTGAGGTATGGCATTATCCAGTCGAGGAATGATGAAATTGCGTCCATGAGCGGCGGGAGAGCCTGCATAACAAGGTCAAGGACCGTCTTTACAAGCGGCCATACCGCATCCATGACCTTCCCGACTGTCTCCTGTATCTTGGGGAGATTGTCTTGCAGCCACTGCAGTATTTGCATCACATACGGCATGAACTGCGCCATAAGGTTCGTTTTGAGGGCGTTGATTGAGCCCTCCACCTTGGCGAACATATCATTCATAGCCGCGCCGTCCTTAACCATTTCGTCAGACATCACAAGTCCGAGAGAGTGAGCCTCTTCACGCATCGCCGCCATTTCCGCGCCGGATGCGTTAAGCATAGGCGTCATTTCATACGCGACCTTTTCGCCGAAGAGCTCTGCAGCTTTCGCCGAG
>Ga0310786_10001153_pt1 | contig 42518 bp, 60 predicted proteins | sample AusTroGonzalo_MG_FD_203881 | JGI IMG/M metagenome (GOLD analysis project Ga0310786, IMG submission 203881) | Bovine rumen microbial communities from tropical cattle in Woodstock, Queensland, Australia - Gonzalo_03 (v2) (version 2) | ecosystem: Host-associated > Mammals > Digestive system >...
CATAATCATATCATCATACATTATTATAAGTCTGATTTCTCTCTCTATTCTATCATCTGTTTCCCACATCTACCTTAATATTACTAAGTAAAAACTCCTCTAACTTATCTTCATCACATAAGGCACTCTCTATAACTCGGTATTGGTAATCTGTTTCATTATAACTTCATATAACACTATAATATATTACCTCATCTCAACTCCAACTATCTGTGTCTTTTACTTTTTTCTTTTTTGTTATCCAATCTCATCTTCCTACCATTCCATTCTCACATACAAATTGCCATAGTCAGCTTTCTTTACTTACGAATTCTCTTATATTATAATTTCAAGTATAATAATCTCATCTATCTGCTAGAAAATGGTACACATCAACTTTATCAAAGCTAACAAAATCATTATGTCATCGTGGTTTCCACCCTTTCTCTATCAAGCTATTCAATAGCTGTTCTAATTTGTTTTCCATAGGTATAAAGTAATAATATAAATCTGATTAACTAAAATAGTTAATACCATCAATAATAAATTGGACTATACTTCACAATAATGCACACCATCATCAAAGTATTCCACCAAATATAATCATACCATATAATAGGTCAGATTTCTTTTCTTTCTTTTCCATTTCGCTCAAATAAATAAAATAAATAATAAATAAGTCTGACTATTTATCTTCTCCACTTAATACATCTAAAAGAGCCATCCACATAAATGTAATTGGTAGGATAATTCAACACACTATCCAAAAAACAATTCATTTTGGCTCAGTTTTCTTAGTTGGTATTCAATTATCCTCTTTATAATACTTATAACCAATTAAATATCATATCATTATTATTTGTATAGTTATTCGTGTTATCATTTCCTTGTGGTAATAAAATAAATAATAAGTCTGATTAAATCTCTCATATATCTTTAAGCTCTTGTAGTGTATCTTCTTCCATTAGCTCTCAATATTCATTAAAGCTCGCATATCCTCACTTAACTAATTTTCATTCATCTTCTCACATAGAATGCTCATACTGTTTCTTATACCATTCTAATTCTTCTCTCAGCTTTTTATTTTCTTCTTCTAATTTTATGTTCTTATTCACAATATCTTCTACTGTTGCTAAATCATTTTCCTTATCTACAAACCATTCATAGTAGGCCATTAACTTTTCTTCTCTACTCTTTAATCTATCATATTCAGATTTTTCTATTTCTATTTTCATTTCTCTCCATAGGTAAATAATATAAAAGTCTGATTAATCTGTATATTAAAATACTTGTGTAATATTTAATAAATCTATAATTGTTTCAGTATCAGTTTCCTCTATTATCCACTCCATAACTTCTCTAAATAGTTCTTGATGGCTTTTTACTATAAAATTCCTCTGCATTATGCTATAATGAGGCTCTAGTCTTTTATTCATCTTATCTCTTTGTAATGTAACTACAAACTCCATATTTAATAAATTAAGTTATAAAAGTTAAATCATACACTCCAAGATTTGAACTTGGTCTAACAGCTTTGGAGGCTGTCGTGCTACCAATTACACCAAGTGCATATATGAGCAGACTAGGGCTGCTGATTTCTGCTCTGTGGTACGACATACGATTCATACCAATCTTCAAACTCAGCTATTACGCACTAGCTTTGTTTGCATCCACCCAACGTTATTAACTTGCCTTAAAGTTATAGACTGGTTTAATATGTTCTTTGATTATACATACATCTCAAATTACATCTTGTATATTATCTATACTCTTATATGCCATTGGGCTTTCATCTAATGTAGCTTCTGATACACAAGTAGAGTATATTCATTCCATAGATTTCTTAAATTCTTCAACCGATATTGTAGCTCTAGCTTTTCATCTTGACATTAACCTACCAGCTCAGTGTGGCAATGAGTTATTTCGCTCTTTTCAATTATCTCATTTGCTTTCAACTATAAATGCTCAATCTCTCATATTGATAGGTATTAGACTTTCTCATTCATTCTTAATAGCTCACTTTCTAATTATTCAATCTTTATCTATATAGTTGTGTACAGTTTCTCTTATATACTCTGGCTCAATTCATAAGAAATCTAATATTTTTAATATCATACACTTTCTATTTGTATAAGCATAATCTTTACATATCAAAGCATCATTGATATAATTATCTTTATCTTCTCATTCTAAATATGATGTGTCTTTATCCATATTATTTTGTAATTGATGAAACATCTCTTTATATTCTTGTATCTCAGTTTGTCTTCACTCAGCTTTTAAGAAAGCTATTGTATCTTCTCGTGTTCTACCTCTTATTTTTGCGTTCTTTTTACGTTTCTCGTATGCAAGGTCTTGATAATACTCACATACTTGTTTTCATAAATATCTACTTCAAGAGTGGATAACTAAATAATAATATCATTTATCATCTTTATCTATTTCTATAAAGTGGTTTCATCATCATAGAGTTCATACTGATAATTCAGCTCTTTCTTTATCTATATGTTCTTCACATTTTAACCTATCTAAGTGTAAGCATTCAGTATTTCATAATTGGAATTTTTCATTTATATTAAATCAGCTTGGTATATTCTCTCTAATGTATTTATCTAAAGCCTCAAAATCTATTTCATCAGCTTTGAATTTAGCATAAGCCATTCAGCATCATATATCTACTCATACTAAGTTAGGTATAATCTTATCATTTATTGTAGAAGTGAATCATATAACACATCAAGCTCAAGCGTGGGCATCTGGCATTATTGCTATATTACATCATTCCATAGCTGGATGATTACAAATGTTTTTTATTTGCTCTATTGCTTCATCTTCTATTGCTTTACAATGAAGTATAGCAGTAGCAAAATCTCAGTTAATTCTTGTTAATCTCATTCTCTTTCAGTAAAGTATGTAAATTCGTACCAGATAGGACTTGAACCTATAACCTATCGGTTAACAGCCGATTGCTCTAACCATTGAGCTACTGGCACATTTTGGGGTGGTCTAGGATTTCAACCTAGCCGCCGTTCCTACGTTTCAGTGCGTTAACTTCAATATAACACTACCACCCATATCTCAGAGATGCTGGACTTGAACCAACGACCTCTTGCTTCCAATGCAAGCGTTCTAGCCATCTGAACTAATCTCTGTTAGGCGAGCTGGCTTACTCATAATGCTAGCTTCACATTATTTTCAGCCTTACAGTCAGTTTCACGTGACATTATCCGTTGATTTCTACGCTACCAACGAGAGCCTATGTTAGCTAATCATAGCATTTTTAACTTACAGTTAATGATAATTCCCAATTTATTCGCATAAAGAATATAATTATACATATAACCATAAATATTATTAACTTTTTCATTCCATTATTGATAAATAGTAAACTGTCTTCTAACATTGAATCTTGCTGGGTCTATCTCTCATAATTCTTCTCCATATATAGCATTCAATACATTAAGCATTGTTCTTTCCCAATTTCATCAAGAACTAGCATATATATGTCACTTATTTTCTCGCCAAGTACAGCTACCAGCTTTTGATAAGCAGCCTAGTGTTTGTGTAGTTCATAGATATTGGTTAGATAATGTTCTACCTATCTTTTGTAATCATTCACTTTCAGATGTAAAGCAGTATCTATCTCCTCTATCATTATTTCACACATTACCATAATTCCAGCATCATTCTACTCCATATCAATTCTTACCTCAACTGGTTTCGGCTATAATAATTCATAAGATAACTCATTCACGAATATTATACTTATTTTCTACTTCCCATATAGCTGATGGGTTAAGTCAATATTTTTGGCATAATTCCTTAAATCTATCGTGTGATGTTTTTTCTTCTAACTCTGGCATTAGTTGACTATCTCAGCTTTCTGTTAATTTTCAAGGATACCAATCGTTTATATGTTCTACACATCAAGTTCCATATTCAGCAAATAGTGTTTCTGGACATACAACTACTTCTGTTTCTTCTTCTATAATTTGTTTATTTCATTGTACTCATAAGCTAACAAGCATTACAACAAATAATATCATAGCTCATAAAGTTATTCAAATTTTGAATTTTTTTGAAAGTTCCATAATTAATAATAAAGATATAAAAGTTTTATTGATTTTGTTTTTTTAATCTGTGTCTTTCTTTAGACTTTTCTCTGTTAATCTGTGAACTACATTTAGAACAGTATCTATGCTGTGGGTTTCTTTTGATTATCTCCTTTCAGCATCTTTCACATTTAATTTTTCTTTCTTTATTCCACATTTTGTTTGAGTATTAGGAATTAAATCTTTGATTTAATTGAAGAATTAAATCTTTTTGGCGTATCTTTCTCTTGCTCTTATTCTGTTTCTTTCTCTATTTTCTTCCATTCTCTTTTCTCTTTTCTTTACCTCTGAATTATAATATTCCATAAGGTGTCAGCATAGAGTGATAACGTCATCATTGTGCATCTCTAAATACTCAACAATTTTTTTGATATTTCTATACGGCAATACTTTTCTTTTCCTCCATATATTGTATATAGATGGGTCGCATTGCATATAGTTAGTCATTCATAAGATATTAAATGATTTTAATACATCTCATATCTCATTCAATAACTCCATAGGCTCTCTAGTCATTCATATTACGGTTATTAGATATAAAATCATTAGTTCACTTATTAGCAACATACCACGCTATCTTAAATTCCCTTATTGAGTTCATAACTTGTAGCATTCATTTACAGTCTGCCTCCATAGTTCTATAATCTCAATATTTTTCTTCTGCGATTCATTTTCATATTTCAGCTGCCTCAGTGACTTTCTTTCAGCTCTCCATAGCTTTTTTGGTTTCTTGACTTCTAACAAGATTATACATCTGCTCTTGTTCATTTGCCAAATTCATTTTTTCTCTATACAGAGAGGACATCATATAGACTATCTTAGATAACTGTATAATATCCTCCTCTGTTTGAGCCTTTTGATTTATAATCTTTTGAGCCTCATCAGTTAAGCTCATAGATTAAAATGGTAAATCTAAAAGGTCTTCTTCTTCCTTATTCTTATCTTTTAACTCTTGTGTTAAATCTCTATCTTCTATCGGTGTTCAATCTACTTTTGTTTCAGTTCATACACTCCAGAAAGCTTCTCATTCCTTTCTTAAACAAGAATTGATAGTAGGAATGATTAAATGTATAATTCGTTCATCAAGTTTTGTTTCATCCTTTTTAATTACTTCTCAAGTTTCTGGGTCTTTTACTATTCTGATTTTCTCTGTAATTTCTGGTGCTACATCGAATTTCTGTGTCATATCATTCCATTTACTGAAAGGGTTTTCAACCTTTTCTCAGTCAATGAATATTGTAACGAACTTATTATCATTAAATACTCAAGTCTTTAACATAATGTTATTGATTTTAATATCTTTACTTGCTGGAACATACAATTTATAAAGTAAGTTTCTCATTGTTTGTCCTAGTTTCATTCCCCATTGAATAGCATTATTTTCTGCATCTTCAATATCGAATAAGATATAAGTTCAGAATTGAGTGTCTTTTGCTGTAATCTTTTGTAAAGTTCATTCAATAAAAGCTCATTCTCAAACTTTTTCTGCCTCCATTCAATTCCATTTAGTGATAATGAAACGTGGAGTGTCGTTTCATTTTCCGAAGTTTTCAAGTTTTGCTCTTAAAAAGTTTTTACTTGAATTTGTTGTTTCTCATCGTGTCATTTTTATAATAATTATAAGTTAAATAGTCTTGTTGGGACGAACCACTGTTCGTCATATTTGTAATCTACTAAAGGGCTAGTCTTTCATCTTTCCCTTATAGTCTGTATTGATACACTTGATTTTCATATCTTAACAAGCATATCATTTGGTAGTGTATCTATCAGATACCTATTAAATCATATTGTATCATCATATAATACTATATGCTGTTGTTTTCTATTAGTAGTCCAAGTATTTTTGAGATGGTCTATAACTCATAAAGTTCTTTTTTCCTTTTCTCTTTTAAGAACTACTTTATATTTGTTTTGAGTTCATTGGAACTCTAACTCATATCATCTGTTAATTTTCATTTTGATAATTTAGAATGGTAAACTGTCGTCTTCTGGTTTTGGGTCGAATTGTCTGATATAGTCTTCACATTGTTGTTTCATTCTATCTAACGTAGCAACCATATTAAAGTTCTTATCATCTGTATCAAACTCTACTTCTATCTCTACCATAGGTTTGATGTTCTCATACTGCCTTAAAGCGTATGTTCTGGTTAAACCAGCTTTAATAGTTCATTTCATTTTTTAATAAGTTAGATTATAAATAATTTTTTTCTAATAAGTCTTTATAACATTCTCACATAATTTCTATTACTGCTTCCATATTAATCTTAGGTTTTCAATTCTCTATTGTAAAGAAACTAATCTCATCATTATTTCTTATAAAGTCCATAGGGTCATATTTAGGGTCAAAGTTAAACTCATAAATATTCCCTTTGTAGAATGCGTTGTATTTCATTTTTGTAATAATAAAGATATAAAAGACTAATTAAATTCCATTTCTAACTTTTCTTTATAAGCATTTTCTGCCTGTTCATCTCTCCAACGTTCATATTCCTCATCAGAGTTATCAATTTTTCAAGTATCCATTAGATACTGTCAGAACTCTAAACAATCATAACAGAGTTCAGTTGGTCGTTGCTCATCATTGAAGCAATCAATGTCGATTTCTTTTTCGTAAGCCATTTTGATAATTGGTTAATAAATAAATATTTTTTGTTGCTATATCATTATAGCACTTGAATATATAATGATTTTTTTTGAAATTTCAAGAGGAAAATCTCTCAAAATTTTCTTTACAACTTTCTAGGTTAGAACTCCATTTTCGAATAGTCTGTATCACTTTCATTTGACATTCTTGAAATCATATTCTTTTTTTGTGTTATGAATATGTATCGTTCTTGGATATGTTCTTCATATCGTTGTTGTTTATATTCAACTGTTTCATTATCATTAATCATTTCTTCTACTTTTTCTTTACCTAACATATCTATCATTCTTAATGTATATACTTTATAATTTCAACTCAACATAACATTTTCAGCATAACTCTGTGGGTAGCAATTCTTTATATCGAATCTATATTTATTTACTCAACGTGATATAAAGTGTCAGCACTGTGCTTTTGTCCAAAACATCTTTACTCCACTTGTTATACATTTTACAAATCAATGAGTGTCAGCATAATATAATCTACAATACTCACTAAATACTCTATCTGCTAAAGCCTTTCGTGTTATTTTGTTTAGTTTCTTTCACGTTTTAGGTCAATAGTATTTTAAGATTTCTTCCCATTCTTCTGAATTTACTTGTTCCATCGCTTTTTTTGTTTTCCATAGGCTTGTGTATTTTGTTATATCGAATTTTGCCATAGTATGTAATTAAGAATTAAAACGGCTTTCGTAAATCTGAATTAAATGTTGAGTTCAATTTATACTTAATCATTTTGCTTTCCTTTCTTTTACTATATCTCTCAATCTTTTTTTCATCTCTGCGTCAGTTATTCAAGCGATATATGTATCTATATCATTCATAACTACTTTTCTAACTCAAGTGATTTCATATTTATTTACTAATTCATCTCCAAATCTTATCATCTGCGGTCAATTATTTATAAGCTGTTCTAACTGTTCTAGAGTTGCGGTTGTTTGTATATCATCTCCATTTTTGCGAGTGATAACGCACATTTCTTGATATTCTTTAATCATTCACATTTTAATATAAGTTAAGTTATAAAACGTTTATTGTAGGTGTAAATGTTTTTTGGTGTTTTGCTTTTGTTTGATTATAAACTTCTACATAATTTTGATATATAGATTTAGGTCAATTACAAGTTCATTTCCAGTATTTAATTTGTTCACTTGCGTTTATTATATTTATAGCAAATGTTATTCTATCCATTCAACATAGTTTTGCGTTATCCCCAAATTCTTTAGCGGTAAGTATATGTTTAGCAAATTGTCTTTCCATTGTTTTGTCATACATTATTCATAGGTGCATACATACTCATTTTATTGTAAGTATAAGTTGATTTATTTTGTCAGTTAATTCTTCTTTTTCTTTTTTTGCGGAACTTTTTTCTTTTTCTTCTAAAGCTAAAGTATTTATAGAAGAAGAATTATTTTGATTTTCAGAACTTTGTTCTGTATTATTATTAATAATATTTATTTTATTTTTATAACTTATATTTATATCTTGTGATTTTTCACAATACCCCCTTGTGATTTTTCACAACCCCCCCTGTGACTTCTCACAAGCATTGTGATTTTCAACAATGCTATTAAGTTCTATATATCTTTTACAGTTGTTATCAAGAGTTATATTTATATATCATTTTTTCTCTAATTCTGATATATTTTTTGATATAGTCCATTTATTAACTCAAAGCAATTCTGATATATAATCATTGGATGCCCAACAATATCATTTTTCAGCACATAAACTACTAATAACTCAATACAATAGTTTTTGTTTATCTGATAGTTCATTATCGTATAATACTACATTTGGTATCATACAAAAGCCATTTTGTAGAATTTCCATTTTGTTATTTCTTAAGATATAAAAGTAAGGTATCTATATTATATCATTCATTTTGTGAGTGTAGTATAACATTTCATAATCATTTTTGAATTACACTCATTTTGTCTATCATTAAAGGGGTATATAATTTTGTGAAGTGGTCTATAATCATTAATTTTCATTTTCATTTATCTTTATGTAAAGATAGTGTAAATCATTTTATTCAGTTGTTTATTAAATTAATCTGTTTTTTAATTGTATTTTCTATCATTTTATTTTGATTAAGAAGTAAATAAACAAAAAGCACCACATATAACTATGTCGTGCTTGTAGTTGGTCTATACTATTGTATAGCACGACCAAATACAATAGTTATAGTGATGCTTTTTGCTTTTATTCTTTATTTTCATACAAATGAAAAGCAATGTATATATAATTATTTTTTCTTGTTTTTCAAGACTTTTTTTGATTTTTGTTTTTGTAGTTCTGAAAAGGTATAAGCTACATTTTCATTATTCTTGAATTGATTAAATGTTAAATAGTCTTTTTTTCAAGATTTTTTATAAATCTCATATTTTAGTCTATCTAAATCATTATAAATCATTTACTATAAGTATTAAGATATAAATAATAATTACAATAAAAGTCATTTTATTTTGTTTTATAATCTAAATATTCATCATATAGTTTTTGTGTAATTTTCCATTCTGTATAATATTTTGTTCTCATTTTCATACATATCCATTGATTTATTTCTCATTTTAATTCTGATTGACTATCAAAAATATAATTATCTAAATAGTCAAATAATTCTTTTTTGTCTATATTCATTTTGTTTATTGGTTAAGAATTAAAATTCCAAATAGATTTTTTTACTACTATATTATCCCATTCTAAATATCAAGTGATTTTATCTACATAAAACTTATTTTCTTTATCATCAAATCTAAATAATATTTCTGGATAATCATTTCAGCATTCTACATATAAGTTTATGTAATTATCTATAATATTTTCTACAAATTTATCACAATCTTTTTCATTTTCAAAAAGTGTAGTATTTAATAAAGTCTGTCAATATAAATCTTTTTGGTTAGGGTTACTTTCTGTAACTATAAAATATTCTTTTGATTTCATTTTGATAAAATTAAGATATAAAAATTACCAATTTCAAATAACTACTCAATTACTAGCTTCTGTTATATCATATTCACAATCTCTATGATAACTATCATAATCAAAATATCTTTCTAACATACTATTTCAATTAAATTCTAATAAATCATCGCAACTATCAAAATAACAATCTATACAATGATAAATTGTGTATTTTTGATTTTCTATATCATCAATCGCATTTTCTAAATCATCAAAATCATAAATTGTTTTTCAATTTTTATAAGTTCAATAGTTTATTTCTAATACAGCATATACATAATCTGTATCATTATATGATGATAATTTTTCATCAATAATTTTTTGTGCTTTTTTAGTTTCTAAAAGCTCATCAAGTGTATAGTTTTTCATTTTTTTAATAAATAATAATATAAAAATTTATTTTACAACAATAATTGTATTTCTATCCAAAATTCTTTTATCATCTATTTTGTATTTTTTCAAAATTTTACAAAATTCATATAGTCAAGTCAATTTCATAAAATTTATTCAATCTTTTAATAATTTTGTATATAAACTTATACACATATCATCATAATTAAAAGTATGATATATATTTTTTTTATTTTCTATTTTTCTATACAAGTATTTTAAATGATTATTATATTTTTTCATCAATTCTTTATCTATTTTAATAATTTGTTTATAAACTGTTCAATCTACTCAATAGAATTTATTATAATTTACTGTTATTTTCATTTTGATATTTTTTAAAAAGTAAAATTTCAATAAGTTATTTTGTAAAGTCTAAAATCATTTTGAAAAATCACAAATATTTCAATCTCAATCTATATAGTCAATATTGTATAATTCTTTTTTGTTTATATAATCATTCATTAATTCACAAGCAAGGGCTCAATCACTATAATATAATTTTCACTCTTGATTTTCTATAAAATCACAAATTGCTTGTTCAATCTCATTAGTATTAGTGAATAAATATCAATCTAAAAAGCTAAAAAGCTCATCTTTATCTATAATTGTATAATCTTTTTTCATTTTAATTAGTAATTATATAAATAAAAAGATTTTAATTTTTTTGAATTTTGTATTTTAAATCTAATTTTATCAAAAACTTTTTTATTATTTTTTCTAATTTGTTTTATATCTTTTGTATTTTCTAAGTATTGTTTATAATCTTTATTCAATCTTTTAATAAGTATTTTTTTAATTTTATTATTCATTTTGATATTATTTTATAATATAAAATTAATTTTTAATAATTATATATTTTTTACTTTTTATATTTATTAATTTATTTTTTGAATTTAAAATAAAAACATTATCATTTTTTAAAATTGCTTTATATAATCTATTCCTATATAATACAAATTTTTTAATTCAATTTATACTATACATTTTATAAAATAATAAATCATTATCTTTTGTATAAATCATTTTAATTTTAATAAATTATAAATAGTTTTACTAGGTATAACCGTTATGAAAAATAAAATAAAAACATTTTACAATAATAAATGTATAATTATTCATTTTTGATTATAAACTTGTTTTATTTTCATTTTCAATCAATAACTAATTGATAAAACTAATCACTTATTTTTAAATGATTTTCTAAAATATCTTTTAAATGATTTAGATTTTCATAAATCAATAATTCAATATCTTTATTTAATAAATATAATTCTTGTATTTTAAATTCTTGACTTGTAAAAATAGTTTTTCAAGTTTTTAAATCTATTGATTGATAAAAATATAATTCTTGAAAATCTTTATCATTAAGTTTAAATCATAATTCTATTTTATATCAATCTTGAAATTTTAATTTAATACAATTAAATAATTGTATATTATTTTTTATAATATCCAAAATGTTATTATAATCCATTTTTAATAAAATAATAATATAAAAGTTTTTAATAATTATTCAAAAATAACAATTCAATCATAATAATATTTATCATAATAATTTATTTTTATTCAGTTATAATTATAACATTGATTTATAAAATTCATAAAATCATTTTTATTTATAATTGATTTTCATAAATAATATCTAAAAAATTTTTTTATTCTATCCCATAATGTTTTATTATTAAAATTTTTTTCTATTGTATAAATATCCCTGTTTATTATAAAATGATTTTCTTTTTTATTGAATATTAAATAACAAGTATTTTTAAAATATAAACATTTTAAAAATCAATCATATTCAATGATATTCATTTTATCATAATAATCTTTTTTTATATCCATTTTAATTATATTTAAATGATAAAAAATAATTAGTTTTATTTATTGTTTTTGTTTTTAATTTTAATTCAAAATTGTATTTAATAAAAGAATAATCAGTTATATTTTCATCAATTAAAAATTTGTATAAATCTTTTATTGTATTGAATATTTTTGTATTGTACATTTTATTTATATTTAAAATTTAAATTTTGTTTTTATTTTCAAAAATTTTGTTTTTTACAACAATTCAATAATTCATTATTATATTGAATATTTAAATATTTTACTAAATTTTCTAAATCTAAAAACTTGTTTATCATTTTTCAATTTAAAAATAATTCAAGTCAATAAATTTTATAATCAAGTCAAGTTATATTATTTAATAAATCTAAATAAAAGTTTTTTTCAAATTCTAAGTTTTTCATTTTAATATTTTTTAATAAATAAAAATCAAAAAAGCGTATAAAAATACGCTTTTATAAATCATAATTTAAAACTACCTTATATTCACTATATGGAGTATTGAAAAATCAATCTTTTATAATTTTTTCAATATCTTTTGATTTTTCAAAAACATTTGATAAATATTCATTTAAAAATAGTTTTAAATGTTTACTTGTAGTTTTACTATAATTATAATCATTTCAAAAAGTTATAACCTTATTGAAATAATCAATAATACAAATTGTACTATTATATGATTGAAATATACTCATTCAATCCTTATCAAGTACAAATTGATTTAAATGATAAAAGTTTTTTACTTTAAATGTAGTAGTATCCATTTGAATAGAATAAGAATATAAAATGTTATATTTATTATAACGCTTGTTATATTATTCAAAATGTAATAAAAATCAAGTACAAAATACAAAAAATCATCTAACTATTAGTTATCACTAATGTTAAAAACTTGTTAAAAACTCTGAAAATATAGTTATAAACTAATAAAATCAAAATCTAAAAAATCTAAAAAATCAAAAAACTATTAATTCAATAATAATAAAAAATCTGAAAAAAAATAATAAATACATATAAATTATATTCAATTAATTAAATAATATTAAATAAACATTATAAACTATTCAAGAGATATTATTAAAAATAATATAAACAATAAACAATTCATAATACAGTATAATATATATAAAGAAAATATTTTGCTTTTTATTTTCTTTATCAATACAGTTACAACCTAGAAAAACTCATCATCAAAAATATCTTTGACAAAACTAAAAGCCCAAAAGCCCCCAGCCTTACTGCTTCGTCAATTAAATTTTTGACAGAGAGTTTTCGTGGCTTCTCTCCTGCGTTTTCTTCGGACGGAGGAGGGGTAGCAACCAAAGGGAGAGGTGAATAATTGTAATAGTATTATACCGCGCGCACCAAGCAATTTTCCAAAAAGGTTGGTAAAAATGCCAACTTTTTTCAAAAAGACTTGCAATAGTAAAAAATATCAGTATAAAAAGGTTGGTAAAAATACCAACCACATTTAATTTCCTTAGGTACTAATTATGAAAATTTGACAAGCAAATTTAATGAAAATTTACAATAAAAAATCAGACATCTTAGTAGATTTAGGGAAGGATAAGAAGGATACGAAATACCTAGATAGAGCTATTGAGCGTGGAGAGGTGTTAGAATGCTGAGGATATTATATAAAGAAGGACGATTTACTTGGGGAGGCGTTTAAGATTTTATGGATAGAGAATAAAAGGCTACAAGAGGAGATAGAAAATTGTTCCGAAAATTCCGAAAAGGTGCAAGAATTAGAAGCTAATGTAGAATACTATAAGAATGAGGCACAAGATGCTAACGATAAGAATGCAGCTTTAGAGAGTATATTAGACAATTTAAGGAGTAAAGGTTATCCGATTTGATATGCGGATGAGTAGTTTTATATATTAATTAATGGAGATGAAAGTATTTGGGGGATATGTAAAATGAGAGCCTATATTAGTAGATTTAGACAAGATGCAGAAGGCAGCTGATAGGGACTTATGTAAAAAGCTTGATGAGATTAAGAAGATGAACGCACACGATATAGAGGGTTGGCACGCAGAGAGCGATGAGTTTATTGTAGAAGTATTAAAGAAGGCCGGTTATCCAAAATTAGCCGAAAAATACGAGGACTATCAGCAGTGACGGCGATATGCTTAGTTTTATATATTAAATAAAATAAATGGCTGAGTTTTTAGATGTTTCAAACAAGAACAACCACGCTTGAGTGGAGAGGAGAGAAGCTTCTGAGAGGGCTGAAGCTTTACTCTGAATTATTAATGAATACAGAGTGTATTCGCACAGATTTGAGAGCCTTCCAACTTGGGACGTATTAGAATTTCTTAGCAAGTTGGAGAAAGAGCTATTTAAGAGGTATGGGGAAGAAATTGATAATGGGGAATTGGATAGAGTTAGAAATGAGTATTTCTTAGTAGTAGGGAAGAAGCCGTTTATGGCTTGGGGAGTTGAAGAAGTCAAAGAGAAGATAGAGGAGCTTAAGAATAAGCCAGCTACTGAGATTTCAGCAAAAACTTTACACTCTAAGAAAACAAGATGGAAGGAGGCTCTAAAAAAATAGATGAAAAAGTAAGATGACCTCAAGAGGCTACTAAAAACAAGGTTGCCACTAGAGAGATAGTCAGAGATGGGAAACCTTGAAGCTGAAAGTACAAGGGGTCAGATAAGTTAGCTGTTAAAAAAGGGCTAACAGAAAAACAGAAAGCTTTTGTAGATGAGTATTTACAATCGCATAATGCTTCTGCTGCTTATAGAGCTGCTAAAGGTACTCTTAATAACCCAGAAGAATGGTTACCTTCAGATAGGGGGAACTGACATATTATGAGGAATCTGGATAAGGTTAAAGATTATTTATTAGCCAAAATATCATCTGATGCTGAATTATGCTTAGATATACAGATGGATATGATACAGAATGAGGACATACCAGCAGCTGTTAGAATGGACTGAATTAAGGATAGGCTAAATAGATTGTGAGTAGGAAAGCAAAAAGAAGAAAGTCAATGATTTAATTGAATATGAGAAGTCACTATAACTATTAAACATAAACAGCCTACTGTAGTAGAATGAGAAACAGTAGAAATTTTAGATGATAACAAAAAAGAGGATGAGGGTGTTTAGTTTATGTGATTGAATTAGCTGTGGTCAACTTGCCCTAGAGAGAGCTTGAATACATATAGATGCCTACTATGCGTCTGAAATCAAGCCAATAGCTGTACAAGTTACGCAAACAAATTACCCAAACACGATACAAATATGAGATTTAACAAAAGTGTCATATAGGGACGGTGTGTTGCATACAGAAAAATGAGATTTCAAAACCGATATAGACTTAGTTATATTCGGTTCTCCTTGCCAAACATTTAGTATAGCAATGCGTACCGATAAGAGAGTGTGAATGGATGATAAAAAGAAGTCTTGATTGTTCCTAGAGTGTTATAGGATACTCCAAGAAGTAAAACCTAAATACTTTCTTATGGAGAATGTAGCAAGAATGAGAGATAGCGACGCACAGATAATAACTGATATGATGTGAGTAAAACCGATAAGGATAAATAGTAAGTTAGTATCTCCGCAACTAAGAGATAGGTATTATCGAACTAATATTGAGTGAGTAACTCAGCCTAAGGACAAATGAATAAAACTACAAGATATATTAACAAGTTGATACACAGATAGAGATAAGGCTAGAGCTTTATTGGTTTCTGATAGCAGACCTATAAAGGACAAAGAGAGGATGTATCGTAGATATAGACAAACTTGATTTACTACAATAGTTTGGGAAGAAAAATGGGATAATAATTCCATAAGATACTTAAACCAAACAGAGCTAGAGAGATGCCAAACCATACCAGAATGATATACTAGATGCTTAACAAGAAACCAGGCAGCAGATGTATTATGAGATGGTTGGACAGTAGATGTTATAGCTCATATATTTAGCTTTATACCTAAACAAAATGGCTAAACTATTCAACCCTAACTTTGAAATGACAGAGAAGCAAGCAGAGGCTTGGGAGATGCTCACAGACAATACCCATAGAAATATAGGTTATTGAGGATGAGCTGGTTGAGGGAAATCTTATATTTGAGTTATGTGGTTATGGTATATGGCTTGGAAATATCCTTGAACAAGGTGGTTTATAGGTCGTAGAGAATTATCTAACCTTATGAAAACCACAGTTAATACCTACTATAAACTCTGACAAGACTATAGCATTCCTAAAGAATTTATGTGACATCTTGATAAAAAGTATAATATTATAAAGTTTAGTAATGGAAGTGAAATCTTATTACTAGACTGTGCTACACAGCCAGCAGACCCTTTATTTACAAGATTTGGGTCTTTAGAGCTTACTTGAGGTTTCATAGATGAAGCTAACGAGATAGATGAGCAAGCTGTAACAATTCTTAAAACTCGTATTGCTAGGCAGAAAAACAGAGAATATGGCTTAATACCTAAGCTATTATGTACATTTAACCCAGACCAGTGACGAGTTAAGAGAACTTTCTATACTCCACGAAAGTCTTGAACATTGCCAGAGGATACTATATTTATTCCATCCTTAGCAACAGATAATGATTATATAGACCCAGAGTATATTACACAGCTTAGAAATTCTACTGATGAGGTAACTAAGCAAAGACTTTTGTATGGTAACTTTGATTGGTCTTGAGATGCTGGAAAACTCTTTAGGCACGATGAGATAGAAGACTTATTTGAAACTAATGTAGATAAAAAATCAGATGTTACTTATTTATCTGTGGATGTTGCTAGACTTGGAGATGACAAGACTGTTATATGTATATGGAAGGGGTTAGAATGTATAAAGATTATCCATTATGATAGAAATACAATAGACGAAATCGCAGCAAGAGTAAAAGACCTCGAATATATGTATTGAGTTAGTAGAAGAAATATAGTAGTTGATTCAGACTGAGTAGGTTGATGATTAGCAGATTTGTTAAGATGATGTACAAACTTTGTTAACAACTCCAGACCTTATAAGTTTGAAGCTGAGAAGAAAGGCTTTGTAATTAGGAATTACGCCAATCTAAAAGCCCAATGCTACTTTAAGCTTAAAGAGATGATGGAAAAGAGATTAGTTAGGGTTTATGCTGATTGAGTTATTAGAGATAAATTGTCAGAAGAATTAGAAAATATCTTCATATCTGGTATAGATACTGATGGAAAGATAAAAATCGAAGATAAAAAAGACCTCAAAAGAAGGATAAACCGTTCTCCAGACTTTGCTGATGCTATTATGTTTAGAATGATATATCTAGTCCAAGAAACAGAAGCTCAAAGTGAGATAGTTACTTGAACATTTGAGATAGATTATGATAGTATATTATATTAAGTCAAGATATAAAACAAATACGCACTTGAAATACATAATATTATACATAATCAAGTGGGTAATAAAGTTTATATTTCCATATATGGTATGAAAATAACAGACGTGTTAGACCAAGAAAACATAGATAAACTCTTAGCTCAGATTGACAGAGAATATCAAGAATGATTTGATTATGTTGTAAACAAGAGAAATCAATATAGAGATAGAGTTATCAGATGGAATAAACAAGCAAAAGACCCAAATAAGATAAATATCAATATGATAGCGAATGCAGAAGATGTGCTTATCGCTTCTTCTTATACCGACTGATTGACAGTTAATTTCGCATCTGCTGACTGATGGATGTCTGCTGAAAAAGCAGATAATCTTAATTATATGGCAGAATTTGATAATAACGACCAAGATTATCAACAATTATACTATCAAAAAGAACAAGATAGATATTTCTTCTGAGTTTGAATTAGATATAGATATGGTTGGGATGATGTTAAAAAGATGCCAAAGTTTATGGTTATTAACCCTCTAAGCTGGATACCAGACCCTATCCCTTCTCAAACTTGAGCATTTGATGGTAGTGGTTATAGATTTCACGGTTTCGAGTTCACAACTACTATTATGGAACTCATAGCCGACTGAAGTTATGATAAAGAACAGTTAGATAAAGTTGTATGAGCATATTTCTCTCCAGAAACTCAACAAGACTGGGTAGCTTATGCTTCGGCTTATAACTATGTTATGCCAACTTGCTGTGATGACCTAAAAACTAACTTCTCTTTAGATGTGTACCATCACTTTACTAACTTCAATAACAAAAAATACGTTGTAACTCTTACAAATGCTAGAAGAACTGTACTAAGAATAAAGGAATTAGAGCCAGTATTGAAGGAAGAAAAGAAAAACCCATCTATGATACAGTTTCCTATTATCCTAAACTATTGGAAACCTAGAAGAAATGACCCATTTGGAGAGAGTATTTGTGATAAATTGGACGATAAACAAATCGCAAAGACTATCTTATTCAACTTAAATATAATTAAAGCTAAGAAAGAAGCTCTTGGTGGGGACTTCATTTGGAACTCAAGACTTATTAAGAATAAGGATGACATCTTAAAACCAACAACTAACGGTAGAAATATCTTCGTAGATACTATGGAGAACTTACAAAACGTTGGTATGGAACTTCCTAGAAGTCAAATCAAAGCTGATAGTATAAATATGATTACGGCTCTTGAGAATGAGGCTATGCACGATACTAATATTGACAGTTTACAACAAGGTATTGTGTCTGGAGGTAGAACTACTGCTACTGAAAGCCAAATTGCTCAAGCTAACTCAAATATTATTTGACTTCTTAACAATAAAATCAACGCTTGGGGAGATAAAAGGTTTTGGTTTGAATGGTGGAAAGGTTATCAAGAGAATTTCTCTGAAGTTGATGAGAAATCAGTTGTTATTGTTAGCAATTTCGAGGTAAAATCGTTTCCTCTTAAAAAAGATGACTTCTTCACTAAGCAAATTCCACATATTATACTCTGAACTAAGGCAGATTTACAGTCTAAGAACGAAAAAGAGCAAATATTCTGGGATAAATACTTGTGAATGGTACTAAATAACCCATCTACTCCAGATGTATCAAAGAGAATAGCTCAAAGAATGTGTTTCAGATGTAACTGAAAGACACCAAATGAGATAAATGTACTTGTACCATTAGAAAATGATGAAACAGTGGCTACAAGTTTCGTAGATATGCTGAACTTAAACCAAGTTCCTCAATCTATGTTTGATTATCCTAAAGAGTACCTTAGAACTTTCTGGGTTTACTTCCAGAAAGCTGAGAATACTAAAGCTAAAGACGTAGCATTACAAGCTCTAAGAAGTGCTATGGTTAGACTTCCTTTACAACAGCAAGTAAACCCACAATTTACAGAGATTGCTAACAGCTCTAGTAATATTGCTATGTCACAAGCTATACAATGATGAGATAAACAGATAACTTCAAGGCAAGATTTGATACCTTGACAATGAAGTGCTACTGCAAGCTCTATTATTTAGTCTATAATATTATAAAGATGGCATTCAAAAAATTAAAAGCTAAGAAGCAAGTAAAAGTTGAGAAGAAAGAAACTCCAGAAATAAAAGAAATTAAGAAACCAGAATGAAGTGCAAAAATCGCAAACAAATTAAACGCTCTTATGAGGTAATTTATATCCTATGTATATAACAATGGCATTAAAAAAAGAAGTAAAGAGAATGTATTGGAACTTGCCTACTTGGGATGCAATAAAAGAGGCAATTATTGAATATATCTTATGACTAGATTAGTTTTTATCTACTAATTATATAGAAGAATGAGGGAACTGATTATTAAGCTCGAAACTCTTAGAGAGAGTAAAGAACGAGAAAAAATCGTTAACAAATTGAGAGATGCTCAGTTTGATAAAAACAAGCAACTCTTAGAATGAAAATCAGAAGAAGATGGTATGACCGCATATTACTCTGAAGCTGATATGATTAGACACGAGATTAGTTACATTAGTGAATTAATCTGATGCCTAAAAATAAAAGACAAAGAAACTAGAGAAGCTCTAGTAGAAGACTTAGATAAGTCAATGAATTGGAGAATTAACAGACTTCTTTGAAAAACACACGAGTATAAGTTAGATAATATAGTATATGAAGACGCATACACAACTGAAGACTTATACAGAGCTGAAAACCGATGGATAGAATGCTTTGAAAATTTGCCTACTAAACTTGCAGACGAACTTAAAGTAAAAGAAGCTCAAGAACAAGCTACTGGAGAGGCAGAAATTCAAGAACAACTAGACGCTCTAAGCACATTAGAGGTCGAAGGTCTTTAATAGATATACAAGTCGAGGGTATTATATGAGGTGTATAGCCAGCCTAGTTATGCACCAACATATAATTGTAACTCCTTCGCCCTAGTATAAGGCACATTTTATACTTTAATTGTTACGATTATGGCAACACAAGACGAACTCATCCAAGCTGAATTGGATGGTACTATTGAGGAACTTGAAGCTAAAGAAGCTCAAGCTGACGAGCAAGAGCAACCAGCTGAAGAAACTCAAGAAACAGCTGAACAACCAGCTGAGGAAGTTAAGGAAGAAAAGGTAGAAGAATCTAAACCAGCTGATACTACTACTAATAAACAGTCTTCCGTTATGAAACTCCTAAAACAAAGGAACGAAGCAAGAGCTGAAGTTGAAAGACTACAAGCTCAAGCTAAAGACACAGCTGACCTAGAAGCTAGAATTAAAGAACTAGAAGAAGGTATAGCCAGTCAAGAACTCGAAAGAGAGGCTCAAAAAGAAAAAGAGGCTTTCTACGAGAAATACCCTAGTGCCAAATGACACGAAGAAGGTATTGAAAAGATAAGAACTGAAAAGGACTTATCGTATAGTGAAGCATTCCAATTATATGCTGCACAAAACGACCCTACATTGCTATTGGACGAGCAATATAGACACAAGTCGCAATCTGGTGCTACTCTAACTGGAGTTGCTAAACCATCTGAGGTTATTAAAACGCCTAAAAGCCAAGAAGACTTTGCTAATATGAGCGATGATGACTTCTTAGCTTGGAGTGATGGAATGGCAAGAACAGAAAGGGCTGCCGCTGGATATATTAAATAGTCCACGTTTTAACCCTTTATTTATACACAAATGCCTAATAATTTAGACGCTTTTAACCCAGAGTACCGAAGTGCTAGAACACAGAGATTACTCAAGAAAAAACTCATCGCTAGAGAAATTGCTTCTATGGAAGAACAAGCAACTCTTAGAGATGGAGATATGGTACATAGACCATATTACTCTGATGTAGTAGTTAATGACTACACTAAAGGAGTAGATGTTACAGTTCAAGATGTATCTGCAACTGACGAATACTTAGTTGTAAATAAATCTAAAGAAGCTACTGTATATATCGATGAAATCGATGTTAAGCAGAACAAATACGATGCTGCTAACAAATACATCGACCGTATGACTTATGCTTTGAAGAAAGATATCGATGGTGCTTTCTTAAAAGAAGTATTGAATGCTGAATACACTATGTCTGACGGAGATATGGGTGGAAATGCTGGTGACCCAGTAACTGTATCTGTTGCTAATGTATTCAAACTATTCACTCTTACTGAAGCTAAGATGAATGCAAACGACATCGAAGATACTAAACCTTGGTTCTTCGTAATTACTCCAGATGTTAAAGCTAATATCCAACAGACTAACTTGGTTAACTGATTTAATCAAGCTGATGCTGCTTTGAGAGGAACTCTTAAAGGAATGGGATACTTAGGAACTTGGGGTAACTTCAATATCTTCGTATCTAACAACGTTGCTCACTCTAATAAAGTTACTATGTCTTCAGTTGCTGCTGCTGACACATTAACAATCAATTGAGTAACTATTACTTTCGCTGCTAGTCCTTCTGCTGCTGGAGAATGTAAACCAACTCACGCTGCATTAGCTGGAATGTTAAACGGAGTAATGGCAACTGCTGGAGATTATGTTGATTTCTCAGCTGCTGACAGAGCTAAGTTAATCGCTGCTGGAGTATCTGCTATTGATGACGGAACAGATGTAACTATCGTTACTAACGGTACTACAACTTACGCTCAATCTGGAGTTACTTTAGGATGAGAAATTGCTCACTGTTGGGCTGGACAATACGGATGTACTGATATGGTTATCCAAAAGGACGTTGCTGTTCAGAAGAACAAAGAGCCTAAAAAGACTGGTTACAACTATCTTTGCTGGACTTTGTACGGAATTAAGACGTTCACTGAAGGTGCTAAGAGATGTATTGATGTATTGGTTGCTTAGTAAACCCCTCATTCTCTTAAATAGCTGGTAGCCTCGTGTTGCCAGCGACCTTAAGAGGATGGCTTTATATCTAAAATAACCTTAATGAAACCAAGTGAAATAATCAAATTAGCTAGAAGACAAACTTGATGTACAGACGATATAGTAACTATCGATGAAGCATACAAGTTTCTTAATTTCGTTATAGAAGACTTCTGAGCAGAAATAAGAAGCTCTGATAGCTGATATTTATATGATGTGTTACAAATACCAGTAAATGCTGGACAAGTTCAATATACATTTACTGATACTCCTTGAATTATGTCAGAGAAGTTTCCTATGCACAAAGTTCAAGCTGTATGGATAAAAAGAGAGGACTGAAAACGATGAGATTTGCCAGTTCATTTCGTGGACAAAGTTGATATAAATCGCTTAACAGAGTTGAAAGAGCCACTTGCTTGTTTTATAACAAGAACAGAGCTTAATTTAATTCCAGCACCGAAGTATAGCACTCAATTAGAAATATGGGGGTTTGATTATAACTGGGAGATAACTCCAGACATTTGGGAGATAACTGTATCAAGCCACAAATACACTAGAAGTCCTAATAATGATGTAGCTTGAACTCCTTATCCTTACGCTTGGGAAAGAAGTAATTGAGATATTATCTATACAAATAGTATTAACCCAACTTCTTGAACAGCTTATGAAGACTATCAATGAACTACATCTGCTGGAAGTATATCTGATTATGACGTAACAGTTACTGATAAAGAAGAAAATATATCTATTGATAAAAGACGGCATTATATAATTGTAGAATGACTTAAATATTGGATGTACTGAAATATGTGAGTAAACTTTGAAACTGCTAGAAATAATAGCAGAGCTTTCTACGATAGTGAAAAGAATAAAGCTATCCAGAATATTATGGATAGATGACAATTAGCCGATACTGCATATCGACCAGATTTAAACTACTTAAACTACTAACAGATGGCAACTGACCCATTTAAAAAAATGCAAAAAGTCTGACCTATATTTAGATGAGCTAACTGATGATTATCAGATGATTTATTTACTGGTATCAAAAACTCCTTCTATTACTCAAATGATATGGAGATTAGAGAAGATGCTAAAAGCATCTTTCCTATGTGAGTACCAGCTTATGCAGATACAAATAAGAGAAGGGCTTGCTGAGATGGTAGCACTTGAACATTAAGAAGCGAGCCAGTATGTGTATTCTATTCCAAAATGGATAGTGGACGGATAATCTGTTGATTAAGAGATATTTATAAATTAACAAATGGTACAACAGTAACACATCTATGTACTATGCCAGAAGATATTTGTGATGCAGAGATATTTAATGGGTTCATATACGTATCTACACTAACTCACCTTTATTATAAAAAAGACACCTGAAGCTATCGGAGTGATATGGCAAGTGCAACAGATGCGTCTGCTAATAATTATGGTCGTATGGTTGATACTTTAACATCCAATAGAAATCATCCATTGTATGCTTCAGATGTATGCCTTGTAGTATGAGATGTTAACAAAATAAGGAAAGTCACTAAAGAAATTTGAAAACTATTACAAGATGCAATAGCACTACAAGCAAATTATGTAGTCAGATTTATTAATGAGCTTTGATGATTTATTAGAGCAGTAGCAGTAGATGAGCCTTATGGTAGTGAAGTAATACTATGGGATAAAGTTAGTGCACAGGTAAATGAAGTTATACCATTAGAGTGATACTCTATAATATGAGCTACTATCTATAATTGATACCATTACTTACTTAGTGATAAGTGATTAGGTTTATTAAACTGATACCAATACTACTTACTAAAGAAATCTAGCTGAAGTATAGATAACTACCAGAGAAACAATATGTGTGTCTATGACGATAAGTTGTATTTCGTATGCAATGATTGAATTTATATCTACTGAGCTAAAAACAAGAACTATGCAGATGTGCTTGCTTTATGGCATAAGAAAGAAGATTGATATACACTATGAGCTATCTGAAGCTCTGCTTATTGAATACTAACTACTCGTGGTGGAAGGCTTAACTCTGATTGAACTTACGAGCCTATCTATGTTTGAATAAATAAATGAATGGCTACTACTTGAGAAATACAGACTATGTGTTACTTCTGAACGTCAATGTCAGAGATTAAACAGTCAGCTTATCTAAGAGTAGGTTATCATATCCCTAAAGAGTGAAATGAAAGCTGAAATATACATATCTATTATAGAACAGAAGCAGATGCTACTACTGATAACCCAAGTAATTGGGCTTGGCACGAATTAACACAACCTTGATGATTAAATGCCCAATGGGATATGAGAAGTCCATTCGCTACTACCCTAAAACTTAATTGTAGATTTCAGCGAATTCAGTTCAAATTTGTATTAACGAACTGTGTTTATGATAGTGGTACAAAGACTAAAGACACCAACTTATATAGTGCAGATTTATATTATAATACTATGTTAGACTAATGTGAGTTTTAGAAGCACGAGCAAATGCAGAAAAAGTCTGATACCCTATCGTATGAGAAGAAGTAAAGGATGCTTCTAATGTTATAGATTATAATATAAATGAAGAAATAACGATAGACAACAGCTCTGTATTTAATGCTAATAATGATACTACAACTGGTATGGCTAATGTTATACCGTGAGTTAATGCACCTAAACTACTTCAAAGCACATCTATAATTGGTGATGCTCAGCCTTTAAGCTGATGAGTTACTATAACTGGTACAGTAGATTTAGATTATCCAGATGATAATACTGATACTATAAGAACTGATTGGACACTATCTAATCAATACTGAAATATACCATATAAGATAAAAACTGATTGAAGCTCTAGTCTATGGAACTGATTTATGTTCCCAGTTCAATGATGGTATCAGCTCTATCTAACCTACCCTACTGGGTCAAGTAGCTTTGCGATAGATATAGAGATATGGCTTGCTAAATGATGATACGGTAACGATGTGCTAATTCATCAGTTTACTTGACATAAGAATAATACTCAATACTACGAAACTGTTAGATATGAATTCAATGCTTGAGATGCTATATTTGCTTATGCTACATTAAGATATTCTTGATGAGCTGTATTCTCAGTATCTAGTAACTTAACAATAGATGTATCAAAAGTATAAAAGTCAATACAAAAAACAAAATAATAGTTGAAATTTAATGATTTACATATAACTATACCCCTAAGGGAATTTAACCATAAAAGCTAATAAATGGCATACGATTATAATAAAGTAAAGGAACAGTACGAAAAGCTAAATGACCAGCAAAAACAGAGTTTTGCTAACGATAATAGCTGATATGTACAAGATTTCTTAAAACAATATAATGCTGAGAAATCTCAGAGTTCTACTCCTATCACAACCACTACTCAGAATAATACAACAGCTACTGTTAAACCAGAGTATCAATGAACTTGAAGCTCTAATGTAAAGCAGAGTTCTTATACTAATCAATGAGCTGGTAATTATTCATATAACCCAACTTCTTGATATTATGAGAAGCAGTGATGAACTACTACAAGTATGAATCAATCAGTAGCTGATAAATGGAACAGTATGTCTTATGATGAGCAACAAGAAAAATTAAAGGCAAACCCAAACCTACAAAACAATTTAACCAAGTTATGATTAACCAATAAAACAGCCGAAACTCCTACAACTACTTGAACAACCACTTGAACTACTCCAGAAAAAACAACTACTTGAGCAACTCCTAGTTGACAATGGGACTATCAAGATGATAGTCCAGAAAGAATGGCTCAAATTGCTCAAAACCTAGAAGGTTACAAACAAACTATGCCTTATCTATTTAATGATAAGAAAGCGTTTGATGATTTCTTTATTAACTGAGTAAATAGAAGCCAAGCTCAAATAGATTTCCTTAATGACTGGTTTTATAAAAATCAGAAGTATTCAAAATATGATGGTTTAACTCCAGATAGTGTTTGATACTGAATAGCTTATGGAGATATCCCAGAAGACTATTTATCTATGCTAAAAACTACTGACCCAGCAAAATATCAAGCCGCTTTACAAGCTAAACAAGATGCTGAGGACAAAATTAAAAATAAGGCTAATTTAGGCTCTATTATGTCAGAAGCTGGGCTAGAAGATACATCTAACTTAGCTTGGCAGAAAAAAGAATGATTGTTTATGGATGCTAATGAGAACTGAGTAGATGACCGTAGAGAGAATTATGCTTCAGAAGAAGAACAATGATACCTTAAACAAATATCTGATTTGAATGCTGCTAACTTAGATATAGATAATACTGTTAAACATACTTATGAAGATTTAGTTGAAAAATATCCTTGAGCGACTAAAGCTACATTGATGGCTATGGCTCAAGATATTAACTCAGATTTGCTTAGAGAAAAAGAAAATAACCTAGTAGAATTGACAAGATTGCAATGATATGTATGATATATGCAGTCTGAAAGACAAGAAATGAATGCTGCTGGTGCTGATAGTATTGCTCAACTCCAAAAAAATTTGTGAATGTATTATCAATATTCTCCTCAGTGAATTTCTGAGTTATATCAAGCACAATATGCAGCAACCAATGTAACTCTTACACAAGCCGACAACTGAACATATACGCAAAAGCAAATAGCTGTGGATGATGTTCTAACGCCTTATTATGAAAATTATTGAGATATATTGTTTACGTCTAAGGCAGAGGCTATAAATCAAGCTATAAATTATGCACAAGAAAACTGAGTATCATTACAAACAGCTCTAGACGAAACATTCTATAAACAATTATATAGCAACCCATATTATCTACAAAGAGTTAGTTGAGATACTTGATGATATGGAAAATGGGAAGTTATATGAGAAGATGAATTATGAAATAAAATATATTGATTTGTAAATACGACTACTTGAGTTGTAGTTCCTTATTGAAATGTTGCTTGATGATGATATAGCTGATGATACGGATGATATACAACTTGAGCGTGAACTTGAGAATGATGATATATAGACGTTCCTAGAACGTGAAATAATGTATGAGCCGATACAAACAACTTTGGTAATATCACAAGTTTAGTGGATGGTGCTATATGAATGTATCACTCTCCTAATGGTAGAGATTATGCTGTATTCGCAACCGCTGAAGATTGATATAATGCTTTAGTTAGAGATTTACAATGAAAACAAAGTTGAAATACAAGAACTTGATTGAATTGAAATAGTACAGTAGCAGAATTGATATGAACTTGGGTAAATGGTAGTTGAACTGTTGACCCTAGCAATTATTATGCAAAAGCGTTTACTAAAGCTACTTGACTATCACTAAATGATAAAATATGAAATGTTAGTGCTGACAAACTGGCTAAATGAATTATGGCGTGAGAATGAACATTAGATGCTTATAATAAATGATGAAAAGATTTGACCGCTTATGCTTGACAAACACAACCACAATGAGCAACACAGCCTACAACAAAATTTGATAAAAATATGGCTAATGTATATGCTGAATATTCTAGTGCGAAAGAGGCAGATAAAACTAAAATAGCTTCTAGATACTGAAAGAGTAGACAGCAAATGGATGCGGAAGTCTATGAATATGAATGATGGAAAAATGCACAAGATTTATCTCCTTTGCTTGATGTTGTTGAAAGATTGTTAAATTGAAGTATAGAAATTCCTTGACAATATCAAAGAATGGACACAGCTTGAATAGATTTCTGACTTAACTGGTTTGTGCCTTGAACTATAAAAGAAAGCAATAGAAACTGGATGAAGGCTCACAATTATATTTATAATACTTTATGAATGGAGAGCTTTCTAGACTTGAAGTCTAAAGGTGCTACATTCTGAGCATTATCAGAAGATGAAAGACAAGCAATATATGATGCAGCTACTATGTTCGGTGCTGAGTTATGAGATGAAGAATACAAAAGGCAACTAAGGCTTATAGAAAAAAAACTTAAAGAGGCTTGAAGATGATATTTAGATAATTACGTTCCAACTTGAAGCTCTATGGATGAAGCAGTTTTGAAACTTTGACTTGTAAAAAGCACAGCTGCATAATTTATATAATATATAAACTATTATGATAGGACAACGCATTCAAACATCAGATAATAAGAGGTCTGCGATTACTAAGAGTTTCGCACAACCTACTAAATCTCAAAGTGTTCTTACTACATCTAAAAATGATGAGATATCTTGACTTATAAATAACAATTTAGAGCAAGAAAAAGAATTAAAAAAAACTGTCGCAGAAAATAAAGCTAAAAAATTCTTCACGGATAGGTCTGATGTCAGAAGAAGTATAATAGAATGAAAACTTACTACTTGAAATAAAGTACAAGATATGATATGAAATAATAGGTCAGAATTAGCTGATGCAGTTAGAATGCAATTCATAAATGCTTGATATGAATGAACTGACTGATTTGACGATGAAATGCTTTTTAATGCTTTATATAGCATAAACCCAAAATCAAGAGAGGTAGTAGATTACTACTGAAATAACTGATGAGATGTTAATGCCTTTGCATATTATATATTACATCCAGAGGAGTTCCAAGACGAAAAGAAGGATAGCTCATTGTTCAGTAATGTTATATGAGCGAGTTATGATGTTGTTACTGCAATACCAAGAACTTTGGCTACACGATGAGCTAAATGAGTTTGAGCTATTGCTAAATGATTATGAGCAGATGAAGAAAAAGTAAACAATGAAGTACAAAATTATATAGACTATCTTAATGAACAGCGAGGGTCTGAGGCTATTTGAGCCGACAAGGAGGCTACTTCATATAAAATATCAAAATGAGTTTGAGAATTAGCTATGTTCTTGGCTTGAGAATGAGCATTAAAATGAGCGTTAAAATGAGTTGATATTGCTAGTAAATTATGAATGGCTAATGCACCTACTTGGGTTAAATGAGTTTGAAAATGGGCTGCCGAAAGTATAGCCGAATGAGCATCTTCTCAAGCATTGGATGATATGGTAGACCAAGAATTATCATCTGCTTGACAATATTGGCTTAATATATGAATAAACGCATTATTTAATTGACTTTGAGAGATAGGTTGACAATTATTAAGACCTAATGAAAAGATGACTACTGTATTAAAAAATATAGACCCAGACAAAGCTGATGATATAGTAGAACAGACTAAATATTGGGCAAAAACTCCTTGAGCTAAAAACCCATTAGATAGTAAATTAGATGAAGTAGTTGAGCTTAGTAGAGAAGTGGCTAGTGACAAATCTAACGCTTGACAATTATTATGAAGAATAAGAAACTTTATGAAATCTGACGCTACTAAAACAGTTTCTTCTTCATTGGATGATATAAATGCAGCATTAAATAAAATAGATGACTTATGATGAGTTCAAATATTAAAAAACTCAGATTGAACTTTCTCATTAAGTCAAAAGGTCTTATGATGATGAAAAGAACTTGATGACTTAGTGGCAGATATGAATATATTAGTAAAAAATAGTGATAACTTAAGATGATACGACCAGTTGTCAAGATTGTTAAATAAATATTCTTGAGAGGCTGCGTGAGCTTGAAGAAGGCAATTATCTACTGCGTTAAAATCTGCTTCTGAAAGTGTATCAAAATGAGTAGATGATGCTTTATCTAAATATTTCATAAATGAAGCTGGTAAACTATATCCACAAACTACAACTCAATTAGCTGTTAGATGAGCAGACACGGCTACTGACGCTTTGCCAGACCAATTCTTTGCAGATTTGAAATCTATATACTGAGAATGAAAGAATAATTATAAATTATTGTCTGAATTTGAGGAAACTTTGGCTTGACTTACAGACGATACTACTAAATGAATGAGAAAATTAAAAGATATATTTGGAGATGCTGGATGAGAGAACTATTATAGATTTCTTAAGTCTTTGGAAAGTTTATGATACGATAGAGCTTGAAAATTGGCTGATGAGATAGTATGAACTGTATATACAATGTGATTATATGGTAAAGATTTAATGGAAGAAAGTGTTAAGAAATTCTATCCATCTGTGCCTTGATTATATGAATTATGAATTAAATCTGCATTAGATATAGCAAAGAAAAATCTTATGTGACCTTCTCAAATTGCAGCTTGAAAAACAAGCGTATTTAACCCAGTACGAGATGCTATGAGAACTAATGTATGAACTCAATATTTATGAGAAATAATAGAATAATTTACATCACTATAACTAAACTATGGAACAAATAGCAGTTAGCTTTACAGATGGATGAATACCAAAAACTTGATTAACTCCTAAAGTTACAATTCTTGATAGAGCTTGAAAAACTTATATAGAGAATTGAGAACTTAAAGAGCTATGATATTGATGGTATATCTATAACTTTGAAAGATATAACCCAGATAAAGTATATCTGTATATGTTTGACTGATGAGAAGAATTAGAAAACGACTATGATAGATATAAGTTTGGTGGTAATGAGTTTGATGCTTATACTAATAAATACTCTTGGGGTAGAACTGCGGCACCTTACTTTACGCAACTAACAGATTGAATAAACTGAAAATTCAAGAGTAATGAAAAGCTAATAAAGGAACTAAATAAAAAGATTAAGAACTATGATGATAAAAATCTAAGAAGCGACATATCAGAATTTAAAAGAAACACTAGAGATAAATATCTTGACATAATTGATAGGTTAAATGAGCTTTCAAAATCATTAGAAGATGTATCAAAGTCTGTTGTGGACACAAGCACAACTAATGATGGTAACAGCTCTAAGAATTTTTCTGGTATAAATGGAAAGCTAGATTTATTAGCAGAATATCTTACTCAGTTCAAATGAGATATAGATAATGAATTAAATATACTTGACGACAATGTTGCTCAAAAAATAATAGAAAGCAATACAAATCTTAACGAAACAATGTCAAATAGAGTTACAATCGAGCAGTTGCTACAACAAGTAGAAAGATTAGAAAACCAATTAAGAAAAATTCTTGACACAGTAGTTAATGAGAAGTTGCCTAGAGAGATAAGGGATGAATACGACGTAAACATAAGCAGAAGATGAACTGATATGAGCGAAGAAGAAATGGCTTCTATATTATGAATACCTACTAATACTTGAAATTCACAATGATTAAATCAGTGATTAAATGAATGAATAGAGATGTGAATAAGTGAATGAATGGATGAATGATTAAGTGAATGACTATGAGAAGCGAGAGAGCAATGAGTTAACGCACCAGTAGATATGCAAGGGATAGCTGAACCAGAGATGCCTTTACAATACTAATATAATTAAGTATGGTACAAATTATAACTAATAACTGAGGATGAGGTTGAGTTTGATTATATAAATATAAGGGAAGTGTAGAATATTATGAAGACTTGCCTACTTCTTGAATGAAAGTATGAGATGCTTATAACGTAGAGAATGCCTTTACTAAAGATGAAAAAGATTATCCAGCTTGAACTAATGTAGCTTGGACTTGAACTGATTGGGATGCTTTATGATGAAGTGTTGATTTAAGTGGTTATCAAAAGAAATTAGTTGAATGAGATTGAATAGATTTAGACCAAGATACTAACGAGATTAGTGTAGAAAGTGCTATTATAAGTTGAGCTGCTGCTTGAGCTACTGCTGTACAGCCTTGAGATTTATGATGTGTAGCTTTCACTAACCAATATTGTGATTTAAGCTGAAAGCCTACAATATGAAACTGAAAGCTGACTGTATGTGTAAACTGATTATGTAAAAATGAATTTAGTGCTAATCAGACTGCTAATGTTGGTATAGATATATGAGTACCTACTTGTACAAGTCAATTAAATAATGATAGTTGATACATAGATAATACTGTTTCAGATTTATGTTGTTATACACTTTCTTCTAATTTATGTACAGTAGCAACAAGCTGAAAATACTGTGACCTATCTTGAACTCCTACTATATGAAATGCTACATTAACTATTCAAAAGAACTGAACTAATGTAAATACATTTAATGCTAACGCTACAACGAATGTTACTGCTAATATTACTGTTCCTACGACTGTTGCTGAGCTTACAGATGCTTCGAATTACGCATTAAAGTCTAGTCTATGCACAGTTGCTACAAGTGGAAAGTATTGTGATTTGACTTGAACTCCAGCTTTATGTGCTGTGGCTACAAGTGGTAAATACTGTGACCTTAGCTGAACTCCAGCATTATGTACTGTTGCAACTACTTGAAGTTATAATGATTTGTCAGATACTCCAGCTCTTTGTACTGTCGCAACTAGCTGATTATATTGTGATTTGAGCTGAACTCCAACAATTCCTACTGATAACTCTGAATTAGCAAACTGATGCTGATATGCTTTTGATGCTGATTTATGCACAGTTGCTAAGACTTGAAAATATTGCGACCTAACTTGATTGCCAACTATACCTACCGATAACTGCCAACTTGCTAATGGATGTTGATATGCTAAAGCCAGTTCATTATGTACAGTAGCGACAACTTGATGCTATAATGATTTAACTTGAAAACCTACTATATGAAGTTGAGTTCTTACTATCCAGAAAAACTGAACTTGTGTAGATACTTTCTCTGCTAATGCTACTGCTAATAAAACTATAAATATCACAGTTCCAACAGATAACTGTCAATTATGAAATAGCTGTGGATATACAACTTGTACTGGTACATTAGTTGCTTCAGACTTAACTCCTTACGCTAAAACTTGCGATTTAGCAACAGTAGCAACAAGCTGAAAATACTGTGATTTGAGTGGTAAACCTACAATACCAACTGTAATAGATGCTCTAAACTCTACTTGTACTACTGAAGCATTATCTGCTAAACAATGATGTGTATTAAATTCTAAAATAGCAACTCTTGAAGCTAGAGGTAGATTTCTATCAAACTGGAATGCTACTACTTGACTTCCAGTTAGTTTCCCAGAAACTACTCCTTATACTTATAAGACTTGAGATTACTTTGATGTAACAGTTGTATGAGCTACTAACTATAAACCAGCTTGAAGCTCTTATACTTGAACTGCTAGTACAACAGTAGAAACTTGAGATTTAGAGATATGAGATACTTATGTTTATGATGGTACTAATTGGCTATTACAGCAAAACCATAACATAACTACTTCATTTAGTTCTATTAGTGGAAGTCCTTATGATAACACTTGCTTGAGTGCTGCTCTTTGAGATAAAGCTAATACTTCTTCTCTTTGTGCTGTTGCCACATCTGGTAAATACTGTGATTTAACGTGAACTCCAACAATTCCTACTGATAACTGTCAGCTTGCTAATAGTTGTGGATATATTACTTCTTCTGCATTAAGTTGATACCAACTTACTTGTAATATGGTATGTAACTTATCTTGAGCAGATAACTCTCATTATCCTACTGCTAAGGCTGTTGCTGATGCTCTAAGCTGTGCTGGACAATGAGATATGCTTAAATCAGTATATGACCCTAACAATATAGCAGCCGATGCTTTTGATTACTGTAATTTCATAAATACTCCTACAATACCTACTGATAACTCTCAGTTGGCAAACTGATGTGGATATATAACTTGAATTAACTGTACTGATGTAACAAGTGCTTTAGGTTTCACTCCTTATAGTGCTGCAAACCCTAGTTGATATACTACTTGTACTTGAACTCTTACAGCTTCTAATATTAGTGATACAGCTTATGGTAGCTCTTGGAATTGAGTAACTACTGTTGCACCTTCTAAGAACGCTGTATATGATAAGATAGAAAGTGTAATATCTAGTATCCCTACAAATAATAATCAACTTACTAATGGATGTTGATATACTACTTGTACTGGTACTTTGGTAGCAAGCGACCTTACACCTTATGCAAAATCTTGTGACTTATGCACAGTTGCTACTACTGGTAAATACTGTGACTTAACTTGACTACCAACTATACCTACAAACAATAACCAATTAACTAACTGATGCTGATATACGACTTGTACTTGAACGGTTGTAGCTTGAGATTTAGCACCTTACGCTAAGACTTGTGATTTAGCTGCTGTGGCTACATCTTGAAAGTATTGTGACCTTACTGGTACTCCTAGTCTTGCTACGGTAGCCACTTCTGGTAAATACTGTGATTTGACTGGTACTCCTACAATATGAACAGCTACATTATCTATATGTAAAAACTGAACATTAGTTAATAGCTTTGGTGCTAATGCTACATCTAATGTATCTGCAAATATTACAGTTCCTACTGATACTTGTGAATTAACTAACTGAGCTTGATTTATTACTTGAATATCTAGTGGAGATGTAACATCTGCTTTATGATATACTCCATATAGTGATGCTAACCCAAGTGGATATACAAGCTGTACTTGAACGATTACTTGAATATGTATGAACTGATGTAGTTGTGGTACAAATGGAGTAGTAGATTTAGGTACTATAACTCCTTGAATAACAAAGATATTTACTCTTGCTGATACTTCAGACTTAACGACAGCTCAAGCTGCTTATGACCGATATAGTAACTGAGGAAACCCTCTAATAGATATCCATACAGGAACAGCACCTTATGTGTGATATGTTTTAGGAACTGTAACTTCCACTCAAGCTATGTTTTTTAAAGCGGGTGCTGCTGGTGTTGTAAGTAGTGGAACTTGGGGTTATTATCAGTCGATATATTTAACTTTATCAAATGGAGTGGTAACTGCTATAACTCAAAATACAAATCAAATAAATATTGCTTCTGCAGCTCCTACTTGAGTATCTAATAATAGAATAACCTTTGTAATATAAATCAGACTTTTATAATACTTATATACCTATGCCTTGAATATATATCTGAACATCTCCACTAAAATGTGCTTATGTATGAACTACACCTGTAAAGTGTATATATGTTTGAACTACTAAGGTACGACCAGCTATAAGCGAGGCATATATTGAATTCTTGCTAGTCTGATGATGAGGTGCTTGATGAATGTGAAGAACTAGATGATGAGGTTGATGATGAGGTTGATGAGTTGTATATTGTAATTGCTATCTATTATGTGGCTCTGAATGTGTAACAATATGAGCAACAAAGACATCTTGTAGCGGTACTTGATGCGATAGTGCTGCTTGCTCTAAATGAAATTATAGTATGTTCTGAGCTATATGTGCTCAATGATGAGGTTGATGATGAGGTTGATATAGCTGTGCTTCTTGATGAGCTGGTGCTAGCTGATGATGATGAGCACCTAAATGCTATTGAGCTAAATATACTTGTAGTTCTCAGAACTGATGAAGCTGAGCGCAATGATGCAAATGATGATGATGAGCTAACACATATCTTAGTTGAGCTAAATGATGATGAGGTTGAGGTTGATTCTGTTGAGCTTGACAAAATGTATGTGATGCTTCAGGTGCAGGTTACTGATGATGTTGATGAAAATGATATTGTAGTGATATAAGTTGAGCATACAGATATTATTGATGATGAGGTTGAGGTTGATGATGTACTTGATGAGCTGCATCTTATTGATGATGAGCTTGATGATGACAATGCAAATGCTGATGTAATGCTGCTTGTTATTGATGATGATGAGGTTGATGAGGTTTCTATGCTAGTACAACAAATTGTTATAGATGATGAAACTGATGTCAATGAGTATTTATAGCAAGATATCCAACAGCTTGTAACTATAATATAACTTGATGAACAAAATATACTTGTTGAACATATACAATTCACTGCTTTACTTCAAATGGTACTTTAACTGTTAGTTAATATAAATATGAAAACCTTTCGAGAAAAAATGTCAGTAACCAAGCTAGTGTTCTTATTGCTAACGCTAGTTCTTGGTTTCCAGACTGTATATCTAACATTGAGCTGAATAGAAACATCTCTATTCAATAATGCAATGTTAATGGTTATATCTTTCTACTTTGGGCAGAAAGTATGAGAATCTAAAGCTGACCCGCTTGTTGACTGAGATGACGAAGAAGAACAAAAGCCATCTGCGGTTTGATTTAATTTAGAAGAAACGGAAGAAGATGAATAGCCTTTATGAATTTATTACAGACCCTTCTACATTAGTAGAGTTTATCGTATTTGTTTTCTGATTATGAGCTACGTGGAGTAACTTAAATGGTAGAATTAAGAATTTAGAAAAGAAAACAGAGGAGATAGATATTGCTAATATAGAAACTAAGCTGGCTGAGATTCAGACTGACCTTAAACGAATTAAAGAAGAATTGAATAAGTCAAGTCGTAAATAAAAATTCGACTTGATTTATTCTTAATTACTCTCACTATAAGATATAACCTTTTATATCTTTAGGAAATAAAAATGAAGGAAATTATACATAAAGTAAAAGATGAATATGTGATACTTAGATTTGATGAAAATGAAAACGATTGGTTAAGAAATAAAAAGTCTGAGTATTGGACTTGAGCTGAGTGGAAGCCTTGATTAGCAAATGCTAAAAGATTCTTCTTTGAGGACTCTGCCGCTCAAACCTTAGTCAAACTAAGGCTTTTATCTAAGAAAGATGTATGATAGATTATTTAGAATACTTAATTTACAAGATAAGTAAATTATGGACTAATAGGAAAATGAGGAAAATCATTTCAGCTTATAAAAATAGTCTAAATGAGAAAAAAAAGTCACGAAAGACCAAATAGAATAGTAGAGATAAATTGAAAACAGCGAAAGCTGAATAGAGTAATAGACAAATACTCTACCAATTTGCACCACATAATGTGACAATGCAATAAACACCTTTATAATGTCAATATAGACCAAAATAAGATAATAATGAGTGAAAGAGAACATATAGCGTTAAACAATTACTTTGGGAACAAACAGAACCCAAGAGAACAGTTAAAACAAGTGTATGAAACAGTTAAATGAGTGTTAAGTGCGTGAGTAAGGAGAGAGCTTTATGCGATACTGTATGAGGCCGATGATAGTATGTTTTATATTCCAGAACTACTAAAATGAAAGAAAAAGAAGAAACAAAAGACTGATACGAATACAAACACTTAAGAATATGTAGGCATAACCTACAAAGAGAAAGTTGTAGAAAATGTTTATTTGAAGTATTGTGCCACTTAGAAGAAACAAATTCTTTAGTTAATAAAATGAAATAATGAAAGAAGCTATTTACATTGAGTGAGATAGTTGCTCTAAATGCTATATGATGAAACCACACGTTCAGAAGTGGTGCGATGCTAACTGATATGAATTTCAAGCAGTTAGATTTGATGACGAAAGTATTAAACAATTTGATGTACAAGCAGTTCCTATGCTTGTTTTAAGAATTGATTGAAATGTTGATAAAATTCTTAATGATGACTGAATTGTTAATTTAATCTCTAACAAATAGCCTATGGAAGAAAAAGAAATCATTTGATGCCTCTGAATTGGAGAGGACGAAAAGGACTTTGTCCTATGTGAATGAGATATTGATATTCTACCTAAACTATATGAAAAAGACGAAATTAGATTTGAATACAACCAGTGAGATAACGACTGGAGTAGAGTGAGCTGTACAATATTTGCAGCAATAGGTATGCTATCTGACTTAATCAATTATGAATTTAGTCTTAAACAGATTAAAGAGGTTGATGAACTTAGTTACAATAACCCTAAGTACCCATCAATAAGGGTTAAGTGACAATGATGGTATGTTAAGTATGCTGTTGATTTAGTAGCCGATTGGTATAACAACTCTGAATTATCTAAAAAATATGGTAAAGTTGCCTATTATCGTATCAACAAATATAGTGACGATGTATTAGAAGATACAATAAATAAACTATATACTATCAACTGAAACCATTGACTTAATGCTGATTATACTAAAGATAAGAAAGACTGAATGATAGACTGAACAGATTTCTGAACGCAAACTAACTGACACGCTGTTGATGTTATAAACTATCAAGGTCAAAGAAGTGTAAAAAACTCTTATAAATGAGTTAAAAATAATATCTACTGACTTAAACATAAACTTAGTGAGATTTCAAACTTTGGAAACTATTTCTATGTTTATACTTTAGTTAGTGAAGACAACTTTGAAGAAGTTAAAAGATTAAATGAAATTAAATCTGAGTGTAATTTGTTGATAGAACATCTATGAAAATTATATCATTTGGTTAATGATGTGAATTTCAGATGAATATTACACTATACAGCAGACAAATTGAGAGCAAAAATTGATACTTGTAACGAAATGTTGAAGAAATTACAATAATATTTGTCAAATTATTGTAATTTGAACAGAAATTACAGTAAGTTATTGGGAGGAAATGAAAATAAGACACGTAGAAACGTTGAGCTGAATAATTATCAATATGAAATAATAAACGTGTCTTAAAATATTCAAAAAAGTGGACTTTATTTCATAATAATATATAATATGGCTAATAAATCAGAGCTAGAGAAGTTAAAGGAGGAAAACAAAAAATTAAAGCAAGAATTAGAGATAGCTGAGCTACGTGCAGAGAATGCAAGATTAAGAAAAAAGATTAGTGATACGACGTATTGTCCTTATAGTACATATATTACTTGGACTGATTGTACAAGACTATCAGATTATGCAAACTCCTCAGATGTTATCTTGTGCTAATTTATATCTTAATTATATACCAATGCCTTGTGGATGAAGATGAGGAAAGAAAAAATAATTTTTCTTCCAAAAACTTAAAAAGAGGAAATCAAATTCCTCTTTTTTTCGTTTGGTTGTGACGCTTGACATTATAATCATTCTATAATAGTTTTCAAATGATTATTGCTATCAATACAGCCCAAAATACAGTCCAGAACATTTTCTATTTCATAATAAGTAAATCGGCATCTCACGCCATAGTTGTAGGTAATTGTCCATTCCATTTCTCTATCCATTTTAATTTAACATACTCAGCACCTCATTGAGTTTGAATAGCTTTAGCTTGAATCTCGATAGCTTTAGCTTGAGCTTCAGCTGCTACTATCTTTTGGTCGCTTTCATATTTAACTTTCTCTAGTTTATTCTTCTCTGCAAGAGCTTCTTGTTCAGCTGTAACTTTAGCTTCAATAGCATCATTAAATGATTTGCTGAAGTCAAAGTTTACAATATTGAATAATTGAATTTCTACTCAATATGCTTGTAATCTCTTATTAAGGTTTTCCTCAATATCTTTAGATACTGCTGAACGCTCTGTAATAAGTTGTTCTGCTGAGTATTTAGCAACTACTGCTTTAAACACTTCTTGAACTGCTGGAGTAATAATCTTTTCAGCAACCTTTTCTTCCTTTCATACGTTCTTATAAAGTTTAACAACTTCGCTTTCCTTGTATTTATAGTTTACTACAATAGACGCTGCTACATTCTGAAGGTCTTTCGAACTTGCATCTGCTTTGGCATCTAATTTCTGAGTTTGGATGTTATACTTTACTGATTTAGTAATGAATGGAGTTTTTAGATGTAATCAATCTGAATAAACAGTTTGATTTATCTTTCATAGAGTAACTGTAAATCATTCATATCAAGGCTCTACTATAAACCAAGAGTTAAAGAACATAGCCAATAGTATTAAAGCTCATATTCATATCAAAGACCATTTAATTACTAATTTTCTAAAAGCTCTTTCTTCTTCCTCTCTTTTCTTTTCTTCTTCAGCTTGTTTCTTTAGTCTAGCCTTTCTTTCTTCTGGGCTTTCTGAGTATGATGGTGTAGCACCAAAATTACAATACATAGTGTTTAACATCTTATTATTATTTATAAAGTAAATCTACATTAGCAATAACTTTATCTAAGAATTTCTTAGTGAATTTATTAGTTCACTGATTAGAAATATCGAAGTTAAAATCATTCATACTCAAACGTAATGGTGTATGTACGTTTGGAAATTCTCTCATATTGATATTAGAATCATATCAATATCTCTCTGCATCTGTACCAGCCCATATAACTAAAGCTTTCTTTCCAAAAGCCTTTGAGCAGTGATGTAATGAACTATCACATCATACAACTGGGTATCTAGCACATAGTGATAATACTAATCTTAAATCTGGGGTATCGCACATTTGGCAATTCCTTAATACTGGTTGAGCATTAGGTTTGATAACTTCATACAGTGTATAACCTTTATTTGTTAGCTCATCTGCTATATATTGTGCTGCTTCTACTGGTATTGAACGATAACTTTTATCTGCTCAATTCATTCCCATAGTGCTTCCAAAAGGTTGATACAATATAGGTTTATCTCAAGCTAAAACATTAGTTATCTTTTCGTGTTCTGCTAAGAATAAGCAAGGCTGTGGAATAGTATCTCCCTCTATATGTAATTGCTTCTTAGCAATGTATAACCAGTTCTTAGCATCATTAAAGAACTCTGGGTCAGTATATGGCTCAAGTTCTATATAGTCATTTCATTTGATAACATCCTCAAACAAACGCCTATCATCTAAACCGTGAACTGATTTAATATATGGGTTTCCCCAAAATACTAATGGTCGAGAGGTTATAACCTTTACTGGTCTTTTCTTGGCTACTTCTGTTATAGCTCAAGTCATAGCAACCACTCTACCTAGACCTCCGTCTATACGTACAACGAGTGTTTTTTGTTCTTGTTCTGCCATTTGTGAATAATAAATATAAAAGTCTGATTATTTCAAATAACTAATTAAAAGTTCAATAGGCTGTTCGCTAATAGCCAAGCACATTAGTAAATTTTCTTCATAAGAATGAGTATTTAATTCTCATTGTATAATTGGTATCTTATGTATGTCTATCTTATCTTGTTCTACTAGCCGTTGAATGAAACCAAATCTCTTGCTACATATCCACTCATTCTCTACTCGTACTTCGTTTATACCATCATCTATTAAAGCACCGACTTTTTCTAGTTTATGTTTATCTTCTAGTGGTAGTTCAGTTCTAAGATAGAATTTCTCATATTCTTCATCATAAAAATAACCTATTAAATCTGAGTTGAAATGATGGTACTCATTAAGCAATTCCAATAGCTTTCAGATTTCTTTTTCTGGCATCGGTATAAAATTAAATAAATAAATCTGATTAGTATTCGTTTTCAAATACTTTCTGCACATAACAGTGTCAATTCAGTATCAATTTTTTATTTATTGATACTGTTATACATCTTTAAATCTTACAGTTCATTCTATGAGATTTATGTATTTCTTTAGCTTTTTATTTTCTTCTTCTAAATAATATAATTTTTCTCTATATAACTTTTCAAACATCTCTTTAGCTTTCTGTAAATCTTCAGCTTCCCTTGCTGTTTTAGGTTCTGCTCTTTCTATTTGAGCTTTGAAGTAGAACATACTTTCTTCTCGCTTTGTCTTAAACTCTTTCAGCTTTTTATTTTCTTCTTCTAACCTCTTATTATCTTCTTCCAAATCTGCACATTCTTGCTCTAACATATTTATTTCATCTAGTTCATAATCTCCTGTATGTTTCATTCTCTCCATAAAATAATATAAAAGTCTGATTAGTCTTTGAATAAATGAGGAAACCATTGCTTCATAATCATATCATCATACATTATTATAAGTCTGATTTCTCTCTCTATTCTATCATCTGTTTCCCACATCTACCTTAATATTACTAAGTAAAAACTCCTCTAACTTATCTTCATCACATAAGGCACTTTCTATTAGTCGGTATTGATAATCGCAATAATCATATTCTTCACTATGTATCAATGCTATATTTTGCCAATAGTATCATTCTTTCATTTTTATCATTCCATTCTCACATACAAATTGCCATAGTCAGCTTGATTTTGATACAAGCTCAGTCATATTACATCATCGTTGTTTATATCAATTTAGTTCACCATCAAATAAGACATACCCATCTCCAAACTCATCTATTCAGGTTTTTATAACTTTATTGACTTTCTCTCATCGTGGAAACCACCCTTTCTCTATCAAGCTATTCAATAGCTGTTCTAATTTGTTTCCCATAACCTAATTATTTAATAGATAAAAAGTCTGATTTACATTTTTGTATATCTTTAAGTGTAAGGTAGTACGGTAATTCTTCGTTTCATTTCCAAACCATATATCCATTATTAAATCTCCATAATGATTTATAGCATTTCTTTCTCTGGTTGATTAACTTTATTCTGCTTTTCAGCCTCTCACACCTTATCCTAATATCAAAATATCTCATATTTATATACTAAGGTTATCTAAAAAGTTTTCTATTTCTTCAATTAAACTATTTATCTTTCCCCTCCTTTTCTTTAGAATGAATGATAACATCGCTAAATCTTTTGGTTTACACTCTCTCCTCTTGCTTCTTCCGTCGTGTCCTTTCATAAAAATATTACAAAATTGTTGATAGCCCATATCCTCGCCTAGTTTCTT
>Ga0310786_10001154_pt1 | contig 42425 bp, 69 predicted proteins | sample AusTroGonzalo_MG_FD_203881 | JGI IMG/M metagenome (GOLD analysis project Ga0310786, IMG submission 203881) | Bovine rumen microbial communities from tropical cattle in Woodstock, Queensland, Australia - Gonzalo_03 (v2) (version 2) | ecosystem: Host-associated > Mammals > Digestive system >...
AAGAGTACGAAACCAAGATAGCGGAGCGAGATTTCAACGATGCTCTTAGGGCAGAACTTGAGAATGTAAAATTCAGTTCTAGTTATGCCAAACGCGCAGTCGAGAACGAGATCAAAGCAAAAGGCCTCAAGATGGAAGGTGGCAAAATATTAGGGCTTAAGGATTTGCTTGAAGCAATCAAGGAACGTGATGCAGACGCTTTCGCTCCTGAGAACGAAAAACCGTCAGCGAGGTTTACTGCTCCCAAGACAACAGTGGGGCGGAACACCAAGCAATACAAATCACGCGAAGAGATTATGGAGATCAAAGACAGCGAAGCCCGTCAGGCTGCAATCGCAGCGAACCTCAACCTATTTAACTAAGGAGAAAATTCATGGCAGCATTAGAAAACACCACAACCACTGCTCAGATCGATGCTTCTATTCGTGAGATAGATTTCGTTTCTCGTTTCCAGAGAAACTGGGATCTCCTTCTTCAGATCATGGGCATTTCCCGTCCTATCCGTAAAGCACCTGGCACCAAGCTTGTTGGTTCCACAGCTACAGTAACACTTGAGAGCGGCGCAGTCGATGAAGGCGACCTCGTACCGTTCTCCCTTGCAGAAGTCAACCCAGTTGAGTACGCTGACCTTACACTTGAGAAATATGCTAAAGCAACAACAGCCGAAGCTATTCTGAAGTATGGTTATGCAGTAGCAATTGAGAAGACGGACGCAGCTTTCCTCAACGCTCTTACCAAGAACATTCAGGACAGATTCTATACCTACCTCAACGAGGCAGTTGGCGTTCTTGAACCCGAAGCTGACCCAGCGACATTCCAGGCTGGACTTGCAAAAGCAAAAGGCCTTGTCGTTGAAAAATTCCAGGAGTTATCTCTTGATGCCACAGAGGTCGTAGCATTCGTCAATACAATGGACGTCTACGATTATCTTGGATCTGCTGACATCACAATTCAGAGTCAGTTCGGTTTCCAGTACATTAAAGACTTTATGGGCTTCAGAACAGTATTCCTTTGCCCCGACAGCGCAGTTGCGGCTGGTACAATTTTCGCTATCCCAGTTGACAACCTTGTTCTGTATTATGTCGATCCTTCAGACGCTGAGTTCGCAAGAGCAGGACTTGCATATCGTACAGTTGGCGAAGGTTCCCCGAACCTGATTGGCGTTCATGTAGAAGGCAACTATGGCCGTGTACAGTCTGAGATCAGCGCCGTCCTCGGCATGGCTCTTTGGGCTGAATACGTCAACGGCATCGCCAAAGTCGAATTCGGCGAGTAATAAAATTATAGAGGTGATCATGGCTTATTTAGATTATTCAGAATATCTGAATTGGTTTCCAGAAACTGCGGATTTTGCGAAATATGAGTTTCAGGCGGAACTGTATCTCAATAAATTTACTACTGGTATCGACAATGTAAAGAAGCTCAAGGTCGCCTTTCCGACTGACGAGCAAGATGCAACCGCAGTGAAGTATTGCGTCGCGCAGTTGGCCAATACTTTAATCGAGATAGACCAAGCGACAAAAGGGCTGGGCTTTACAGCTGACGCTAACGGCGTGCATGGCCCTCTAGCTTCAATCAGCTCAGGATCAGAATCAATGTCATTTGCTACTGGCTCAAACGGTTCGGCAATCGTTGAAGCGTCGCGAAGTGCTTCAGCCAAGAATGTTTTGATCAGCGACATGATCAGGAACTGCTTGGCTGGTGTCACAGATAAGAATGGCGTCAATCTTCTGTATATGGGAAGATACCCTATTTGGTTAGTTCCAAAAGAGGTGCCTGATGTACATTGACACGATAACACTATTTAATCGCGACGCAGCTAATGGCTTATGGTATCCCACTGTCTTGCGTAATGTAGACCTCAATGCTGACCGTGGTGCTATTATGGCAACCTACGGAGCAACGGCTACAGATAACGCACGGTTACACGTCAGGTATCGCTTAGAAAACTGCGGTCTCAAGGTAGGCCAAAAAACATATCTGGAACCGACTCAATTCAGGGCAATCACCAATAAAGCGAAGTATATTACTTTTGCTTTTGGCGAGGAAAACGGCGATCTCTCCTTCGATTTCTTCATTAAAGGGAAGTACAGCGAGGAAGTGATTGACGACAGTGACTACGACGAATATGACGGGTTCTATAATTACATGAATGCTACACGGGACAACGTTTTCGCGATTACTTCTTGTGCAGTATATAGTGTGATACCGCATTTCGAGGTTCTAGGTCGATGAGCATGTACAAAGACTTTAGCTACTACGTTGACAAAAAAGCTATTAAAGACACGCTGAAGAATGTTCCTAAAGCGCAGTACTGGTTAGATAATCAGGTGTGGATTGACATGAAACCGTATATGCCTATGCAAGAAGGAACATTTCAGAACGTGGTTGGTATGAGAAATGCCTCGTTGGCAGGGACTGGTCAGGTATGCGTATACGCGGGGCCGTCAGGTCGCTTTCTTTACTATGGCAAAAGAATGGTGAACGCCGCGACGGGAAAAGGGCCAAGAAGGATACCGATTGGCGGGGGCGAAGTAATATATCGTTGGCCATACGGTTCGCATCTTGTTCCTACTGATCAACCTCTCAAATACTCAAATCCAATGGCACAGCCAGAGTGGGACGAAGTTGCTAAAACTTATCATCTTAAAGAGTGGGAAGAAGGAGTGGAAAAGATTCTGAATGGCAGATGAGAACGTTGTCTTAGATGTGGCGGGTTATGACATAATAACCGACGCATTGATGGAATTATTAAATCAATATCCTGCTCTCCCTCAAAGTGAGAAGATCACTTTTGCCACTCTTGGTGAGAATCAAGGCAAAGCAATGTTTCCTCAAGGCGGCGCAGTAATAGTAGAAGAACAGAGTGACATCCTCGGTCGAGTACGGCAGACGTGTCAGTATCCGTTCTATGTTCTGTATCGAGCAGGAGGCTTGACATCGGCTCGTAAGCAAAAAGTCAAGGAATGGCTTGACGATCTCGGCAGATGGCTTGAGGGGCAGACAGTTACAGTTGGCGAAACATCATACACGCTTGATCAATATCCCGAACTTACAGATGGGCGAAAATTCAGAACTATTCAACGGGCATCTGTAGCGGCGTTGAATACCATCAATAGTAATAATACTGAAGACTGGGCTATAGCAATTACGGCTCGGTATACTAATGAATTCAAGAGGTTATAGAATGGCAGATTTAACTTTCCTTACAACTAGCGGAGAAACTGTCAAGAGAGAACTGCTTATCGCATATCTGCACACGAGCAATACTGGCGGAAACCCTTCCAATCCAGTATGGTCTCCGATTGGATCTCGTGTCACAGATTCTTCTGAGGAGCTCGACTGGTCAGAAGATTCTAGCACCGATATTCTCGGTGTTACACGCACGACCATGAAGAAGCCCGTGATCACGCAGACATTCGATCCGTGGGATCTTGACGGAGGCGACGCAGCTATTCTGAAGATCTGGAACTTGGCAATCAAGGATCAGGACTACAGTGCTCTCGCAGCTCAGGACGTACTTATCGTTCACTGCTATGCGGGCGCTTCAACTTCAGCTATGTTCGCTGAAAGATACGAAGCCTGCGCAATAAGACCGACTGGTCTTGGTGGTGAAGGCGGCGGCGTTGTTGGAATGCCTATTGACATCACATACGGCGGAAAGCGTACCGTTGGTACTGCTTCAATTAGCGCTCAGGGTGCTGTCACATTCTCAGCAAGCGCATAACGAAGAAATAGGCCCCGCTCTGGGGCCTACTTTTGTTAGGAGGAAGATATGAAAGAACTCAATATTGATACTGGGTTGGTTACATATAACTTGAACGATGCAGTACAAGTTACTTTCAACCCTACGGACAGCAAATTCGGTGAGCGCTTGTTCAATATATTTGAAGAGCTTGACAAGAAACAAAACGAATATATTGAGAACGTAAACAGTAAGAAAAACAGCAAAGAATTGTTCGAGTATAGCAGGGAGTTGGATGAAGAGATGCGTGGTTATCTCTTTACCTTGTTCGATATGGATATCGTTACTCCTTTGATAGGCGATATCAACGTCTTTGCTTTAGCTGGAGGGTTGCCAATCTGGGCAAATATTCTTACTGCGCTCGTCGACGAGATGGACGCGGCCGTGACGGCGAACAATGAACTAAGCAAAAAGCGTGTTGATAAATACACGAAGAAATACACAAAAAAATACACCAAATGATAAATTACCAACTTCCCAAAAGCGTCGAGATAGCGGGTACAGAATACAAGATCAGGTCTGACTACAGAGCAATCTTGGACATCTGTTGTGCTATGAACGATCCCGACCTCGAGCCGTCTGATGTTGTGATTATTGCGCTTCAAATCTTTTACGAAGATTATGACCAGATCCCACTAGAAGATTGGAAAGAGGCAATAGATAAGTGCTTTAAATTTATCAATGTAGAAGAAGACCACGGCCCCAAAAGGCCGAAATTGGTTGACTGGGAGCAAGACTTCCCGTACATCGTCGCTCCTATCAACAGAGTGGCGGGAACAGAGATCAGAGACCTTGAATATCTGCATTGGTGGACGTTCGTGTCTTACTACTATGAGATAGGCGGGGACTGTACTTTTGCGCAGATAGTTTCTATCAGAGACAAATTAGCAAAAGGCAAAAAACTGGACAAGCAAGATAGGGAATGGCTGAGGGATAATAATCACTTGGTGCAGTTTAAGAATAGATATTCAACAGCTGAAAAAGAGTTGTTGGAGCAGTGGGGAATAAAGCATGGCGGAAAATGAGAAACTTATAAACACCAAGATAAATGTAAATACCACTGAAGCTGAAAAAAAGATAGCGAGACTTTCAAAAGAAGTCGATGAACTTGGAAAAAAGATCGAAAAAAAGAAAGAAGCCAGAGCTGGTTCTTATGCGTATCTGGAAGAGCTGAAAAAACAAGCTGAGCAGCTTGACAAGAATAGCCAAAAATACAAAGAATTGACTGACCAAATGGACGCTTTGAGCGAAGATCTAATGCGGTTTGAAGGTCTTGAAGGGATCACTAAACTAGAACTAGAGCAAGAAAAAATCGTTCAGCAGGTCATGAAGATACGAGAAGGCGAAGCGGAGATCGCGGCCAAAACTCAGGAGGCGGCAAACAACACCGAGCATGAAGCTGAGGCGATTGAGGATGTGGCTGAAGGAACAGCGGAGGCAGCGGCTAATACCGAAAGGACAAAAAACGAAGCGACGAAAGCTAAGTCTGAGTTTGAGAAGCTGGGAGATAGGATCACTCGACTCGTGAAGAATATCTTTTTCTTCAATCTGATTAGTAAAGCTCTCCGTGAAGTTCTATCATATTTTAGCCAAGCGTTAGCACAGAACCAGCAGTGGGTAAACGCTGTCAGGGAATTGCGTGGCGCGTTCCAGACATTAGCACAGCCGTTATTAAACGCGGTTTTGCCCATACTAGTAACCATACTTCAGGTTTTGACAGCCATCATATCTCATATCGCGAGCGTCCTTGCGTTGTTCTTTGGGACTACACTTTCAGACAGCGCAAAGTCCGCTCAGAAGATTGGCGCTGGTATGGCTACTGGTGCAAAGAACGCTGAGAAAATGAAGAAGTCACTAGCGGGCTTTGATCAGCTCAACGTATTGCAAGATAACGATACGAGTAGTGGTGGAGGTGGAGCTAAAGGAGGAATAAAAGGTTCCACCTTTAACTTTGTAAATGGCATCAAGGACAAGATCTTGGAGATCGAAGCTATTGCTTTGGGCGCTATGCTTGCGCTTGGACTGCTATTGTTATTCTTCGGAGGGCCAAAACAGTGGCCTCTTGCTTTGGGACTGATTGCGGCTGGAGCGCTTGGCCTCGCTGGTTTGGTGAACTCGAGCGATATAACGCCAGAGCTAAGAGCTAAGATTCTGGAGGTTACTGAGATTGCATCGTTGGCGGCCTTAGCGTTAGGTGTAATCTTATTGCTCTTTGGTGGCACGAGCCTTCTAGGAAAAGCTATTGGATTGATTGCTGTAGGTGCCGCAGGGTTAGCCGCAGTCTATGCAACCAATGGAGGCAGTACTCTTATTCCTAAGATATCTGCTGATTTAGCCGCAATAATGTTTATATGCTCTGCGGCGCTCCTTGCATTAGGAGTTATCCTTCTGTTTCTCGGCGGGCCAGGTGCGGCGGGGTTAGCTGTTGGCCTTATCCTCGCAGGCGCGGCTGGCTTGGGTATCGCTTCGCAGACAGACTGGTTTGCACAGTGGAAACAATCACTGAAAGGTAAGCTTGAGGAAATCAAGCAGACGGTTGTTGATGCGTGGCACAATTTACTTGCTAAAATCAAAGAATTCAACAAAAAATATCTTCAGCCTGCAAATCTATTTGGTGGCCTGTCTAAAGGCTTTAAATCTGTGGTAGAGAAGCTAAAACAATGGTGGGAGAATTGGACAGAAGGGTTGAAACAAGAATGGGAGAATGTAACAGCTAATATTAAAAAAGCTTGGGATGCCGTGAAAACCTTTGTTCAGAACAAGGCAGAAGCAATTAAAACAAACCTTGTAAATAAGTGGAATTCCATCTGGACGAAAGTCAACGACGTATGGTCGAAGATTAAGAATGGAGCGTCTGAAGTTGGCAACAAGGTAAAGAGTTACATTGAACCCAAAGTCGAATCCGTCAAAGAGGCATTCAATAAAGTTATAGGTACAGTCACCAACCTTAAGGATAAAGCTACAGTAGTTTTCAGCGCGATCAAGCAAGCTATGGAAGGTGACTTTCTCGGCGCTATCAAAACGATACAAGACGGATTTACGACAGCGGCGAGTGATGTCAGCGGTATTGAAACCGCAGCTGAAAGTCTTGGAGATGAGCTGAACGACGTCTTTGGCAAGAAATATTCGCTTGATATAGAAACGAACGAAGTCCGTAACATCACGGCAAAGATAACTGAAGCATGGGCACCAGGTGGGAAATATAAGGTCATGGCGATGGCAAGCGGCGGCGTCATACCGCCGAACAGAGAATTCCTGACCATGTTAGGAGATAACAAGAAAGAACCTGAAGTCGTCAGCCCGCTTTCGACTATGCAGCAAGCTATGGTGCAAGCTCTAGAACAGACGGGATATTCAGGAGGCGGACAGACTATTCAGGTCAATGTAGATGGCCGTAAACTGTTTGATGTTATGGTCAATCAGAACAACAGTGCAGTGCGCCGTACTGGCACGAGTCCGCTCCTTGTATGAGGTGAGATATGGCAACGATAAAAATAGGATCCTACAATATGCCCGAACCTAAAAAGCTCACGGTCAAATTGCAAGACCTCGACTCTGCTGAGACTGGAAGAAATCAAAGTGGGTATCTGTTTCGTGATCGCGTAAGAGGCGGAGCTTCCGCAGCGCGCGTTCTGTCGATCGAAACTATGCCCCTGACCAACTCAGAAATGTCATCGCTTCTGACTGCAATCGGCGGTGCGAGTTTTTCTGTCACATATCCTGATCCTTATACGGGAGCAAACAGAACCGGGACATTCTATGTTGGCGATAGATCTATGCCGATACACAGTATCGATGGCTCTACGAAATACTGGGCAGGGTTCTCGTTTGACTTGATCGAATTCTAAGGAGGAGAAATGTACTACGGAGTAACGACTGCGTTTCATGATGCTTGCAAAGCTACTACGCGTGACATTTATACCAAGTGCGAAGTGATCAACGGCAATAGCACGATCACCATGTACGGCGCAGGCTCAAGCGGCGAGATTATTTCTATGGAGTGGGATAACGTCGCATCCTCTCAGGAAGGGTTCCAAATTGGAACGTTCTGTATGGACGAATTCAAGATGAAATACCACCCCATAACGACAACTATTTCACTGCTGAATAAGGAGATACATCCGTATATCGGCGTCGACGTTAGCGGCACCGTTACTTATGTACCTCTTGGCATCTTCTATGTGACTAACGTCGAGACGGAAGATGATGATAAAACCTTCAGCATCACTGCTTACGATGGAGCTATAAAATTCGCTGGGAAATTTTACGCTGGTGATATAGGTGTTACTTTTCCGATCTCAGCGTGGAATTTGCTCATGGCAATAGTACACCACTTCGGCTTTGCAGTAGTGTACGAAGAATATGTCAACACACTTAAAACCTCTGATAGCTATACCTTGAATTCTTCAAATGCAAGGCTGTTGGTACACCAAAATGTAACAGCCAATAAGAACGTGATCATCAATGAACCCTTCGAAGGAACGTACAGAGATTACGTTGGTTGGATAGCAGGACTGCTCGGCAGGGTAGCTCACTTTGACAGAGAAGGAAATCTATTCATACGACGCTATCTGTCAACGGGCTTTACCATTGGAAGAGATGTTCAGCATTTAGGCGGTGCAAGAATCAATTACAATGGTGCAGTTACTTACACGAGCATCATAAGCGGCACGGCTGAGAATCCAGTGTACCCGACCGCATATAGTGGAAATGCTATTTCGTACACGAACCCATATATCACTCCTGAGGAATTGGATCTGGTATGCGAGCAAGTAGTCGGGGAGAATGGGCTTACTATCACGCCTTGCGAAGTTACATGGCGTGGCGATCCTGCTTTGGATGTGGCTGATATTGTCAATGTAAAGGACAAGGATAACAACAATACAACTGTCTACGTTATGGAGAGAGTTGTGACGGTTACTGGTGGCATGACTGAAGTACTGCACTGCTACGGCAGAACCGAAACGATGCAGAACCTTGATCAGGCTCCATCTACTTCGCAGCTAATTCAGGTCTCCCAAGAATTCCGCAACCTTGCCGACTTGGTCAACAACACTAAAGGCACGTTCAAATTTATCGAAAATACAAATGGAACGAATGGCGGTTTCGTTATATACGAGGACGAGTCATCATCGTGGTTGCGATGCACGGCAGGCGGTTTGGGAATCTCTGCTGATGGCGGATTGACATATACGAACGCAATAACCAAGAACGGCGTCGTCGCTTCACAGTTGAGCGTGTACAAGAGCGGCGAGGAGATACTTGGTGTCAAATATTTGGATTACGCCAGTCGATCAGAATTATCGATGAGCAACGTCGGCGATTACTATCCAAGCGTATTTATCTCCGCAGGAAGAAACGGGAGCAATAACGGCGGATTTGGGGGTATTACACTTCAAGATCCTCGGCAGAACGGTTCTGGCTCTATTCAGATCGACTTATCTTACCCTGATGCCACTTCTGAGTGTTCAAGGTCTAGCATCACGATGTATAGCAATCGCCCGAGCAGTAACTATAATCGTATTATTCTGAATGTGGCCGACACCACAAGCCGAAGCTTCGCAGAAATAGGTATTCGCGACATCAGTACGGGCGAAGAAATGATCGGTATGGAAGATTCAAACGGCACGCCTCAGATGTATGTTAAGAGTGGGAATACGTTTAGAGTATTAACACTCAAGCACGTCAGCATTGGCGGTACATATTACTATTTCTTAGGAGAACAAGCATGATACTGACAGAGAAAGAAGTTGAAGCCATCTTGGTCACTTTACAAGGAATTGAGGTGCACGGCTTTGACAATCTAGACAAAGTAATGGCGCTTATTCAGTTTTTCAAAAACAAGCAGAAAGAAAGTGAGGTAAACGATGGCTGATTATCAACTTACGCAGACTGGTGCTCAGGTTCAGGCGATATTAGATACGATATTTGGAAGAGAATGGGACTATCAATTCATAAACAATATAACTGACCTTGGCTTATCATCTGGGGCAACATTGAATGACATTTGTACCAATATGCCCGCTAACTCGATAGGCATAATCGATGCTAGTACTGTTTCGGGAAATGACAGACCAACTCAGTACGCGACAATGCTGATAGTAAAACATGGCTCCTATCTTACAAGATTGGTCTTGCTATGTTTTAGCAGAGCAGACGGCGCGGCGTGGCTGTGTTCTGGTGATGATGTGGCTTCACCTAATTGGAGAAGGATAGCAGTTGGGGGCGGCAACGTACCAGAGGGCTTCAAAATCAACGGAAGGAAAGTGCCATCGATCTTTACTAAATCATACTCTGGAACAACGGATAGCAATGGGTATCTAGCCACCGACTTGGGCAATGGCACCTATGTTCCCTTTATGGGTAGGTCAAGTACCACCGACCATGTTGTTGAGTTTTCAACGGGGTCGTCGGTCTGGTATATGCACATCATAAAGAACAATGCAAACGTAGCTAATACATCTGTGACAGTTAACGTCTGGTATTTCGACTACAACACGAGCAATCCGTGAGGTATTGAAATGTCAGAAGGGTTTTGCGCAGTGATCACTTTAGTTTGCTTGACTTTGTTATTTATATCAATGAGGTAGAAAAATGGAATTTAACCTCGCAACGATGACCGCAGTCATAGGAATGATCGGCGGTCTTTTAAGTATCATCAATCAGTTGTCTAGCTTGAGGAAACAGCAGGCCGACGCGGCGAAAGCTCAAGCTATTCGTGACACCAAACTTGATGAGAAATTGAAGACGATAGATGAGCGTTTGGCGGAGCATAATTCATACGCAGAGAAGTTCGCGTCTCTGACAAACACCATCGTCGAAATGCGAACCGACATCAAATGGATAAAGGAGCAGAGGTAATGCACATTGAGATATATACAGCTACTACTCCTACACTTACGATCATGTTTCCAGAAAATGTAGATCTAACACTGGGTTATGATCACGTAGTGACCATCTCAAGGCCGATTTCTGAGGCCAAAATAATGGAGATAAGTGGTGACGCTCTTACTGTCACTGCTCATCAGATAGACGTAACCTTTACTCAGGAACAGACAATGCTACTGCCCGAACCGAAAGTTATTGGTCAGGTAAACTGGCTTATAAACAGTGGTGGCAAAGTCAAGCGTCCGTGCAGCACTAAATTTGAAATAGACACAGAAACGAACCTTAAGAATGAGGTGATGTCTTAATGATCCCTAACCCGATAGTCGTTGACGTTGACATTGGAAATACTAATCCTGCTATTCCTATCAGCTTGGGAACGGCAATAAATATTACCAGTGTATTACAAGAGAAGTCAGCAGTGCCGAGTGAAGAAGAGCAGGTCATTCTTCCTGATCAGGATTACGACGGAATGAGCAAAGTAGTGATTGCTCCTATACCGTCAAATTATGGCCGTCTGATTCGCGTCGGCGCAAATCTAAAAGTATATTGATAGGAGAAAATCATGGCTCAGGATATTGTTATTCGTAGCAATACTTATTACGATACACCAGCGATCGAGATCCCGCGCGCTGATGGGCAGGGCAATGCGTTGTTCTATGACAACTCAGAAGCTACTGTTTCGAGCGGGAACCAGATGTTAAGTGGTGTCAAAGCACTTGGCAGTGATGGCACACTATACGAAGGAAACATCTCAAGCAAAAGCAGTAGTGACTTGACGGTCTCAGGTGCGACAGTTACGGTACCAGCGGGCAACTACGCCTCTCAGGCAAGTGCCTCTGTAGCGAATGGTAGTGTCACAGCTCCAGCGACTATCAGCGGATCCTCAGCGTCACTTTCTACTGGCACGAACACTTTGACACTTTCGAAATCGATCAGTGTTACCCCAAGCGTGACGACAGCGGGTTATATCTCAAGCGGAACAGCGGGCAACTCAACTGTATCATTGACAGCGAGCGTCACGACAAGAGCAGCGTCCACACTTCAGCCAGGTACAAGCGCCGTGACGATAGCCGCAGACACTTATCTTACGGGAGCTCAGACCATCCCTGCTGAGCCGAACTATCTTGCGGCCAATATCGTATACGGAAAAAGTCTTTGGGGACTCAACGGCTCAGCACAGATCCCAGTGATCAGTCAGGATTCGGTGACAAAGATCTTAAGCATCAGCTAGGAGGTGAAACATGGCAAAAAATGTTTCGCTCTGGGGAACCGACTATACTGCAGTTCCTGCTCTTGATGTGCCACAGACGGGTGGTGGAACTGCGAGGTTCATAGATCCGTCGCCGACTACGGCGGTGGATTCAGATGTGGTGAGCGGCAAGATCTATTTCAAAGCCGATGGCACTCAGTCTGAGGGGACTGGGAGTGGGGGCGGTATAACACCTACTGGGAATATTGATATTACTTCAGCTGGTGTCACAGACGTTACTAATTATGCCACCGCTACGGTTCCGCAAGGTGCAATAAACTATTGGAGCAGAGGTGTAAATTATGATAGTACTTATCGTTATTATTCTTTTACTCCCAATATAACACCAGGTTATTTTAATACTATATCGAACACCCCTAAAGCTACATTAACAAGACAATCTGAAACGATAACTCCGTCATCATCTCAGCAAACAGTAACGCCAACAGGTGATTATTATTACATTGATTCTGTTACGGTAAATGCTGTACCTAGTGGTACAGAAGGGACGCCAACGATTAGTGTTGGAAATTTAACAACACGAGGCGAAAGATATATAAATTCACAAGTAACTAATACTGCTGGTTATATCGACGGAGGAACATACAATGCTGATGCTGTTGTTCTCGATGCGTATGCTTTTGCCAGAGGTACTAAAGAAATTACACAAAATGGCACTGGAATAGAGGTTGTTGGTTATGAATCGGTAGATGTTGCTGTAACTCCAAGTTTACAAAGCAAAACTAATATAAATCCTTCTACATCATCACAGACGATTACTGCTGATAATGGTTATGATGGCCTTTCTTCTGTTCAGATAAATGCTATGCCAAGCGGTACAGAGGGTACACCAACCGCAACAAAGGGTGCGGTTAACAATCACTCCATAGCCGTTACTCCGTCTGTCACTAACTCGGCAGGATATATCAGCGGTGGTACGCACAACGGATCAGCTGTGAGCGTATCTGCGAGTGAGTTAGTGAGTGGCACATACACAGTATCCTCATCAGGCACTGCCGATGTAACGAATTATGCTTCAGTAAGTGTACCTCAAGCAGATGTAGAGGGTGCAGTTGACAATTACTTCACCACGCAGAATGGTCAGCGTAAATGGCATAATGACGGTTATCTTCAAGTCAATGATGTTGGGTGGATAGATTTGCCCGTCAGCGTTATAAATACCAACTACAACGCCATCGCAAGTGGCACATCTGTCACTCCCACAAAGTCATCGCAGACAATCGGTGGCGCTAACTACATGATGGAGGGTGCGGTCACAGTAAACGCGATTCCGTCACAGTATATTATTCCGTCAGGAAACTTGCCGATCACGCAGAACGGCAACAACATAGATGTAACTAACTATGCGACAGTTTCTGTCAACGTGAGCGGCGGCGGTGGGACTAGCGCGTCTGTATCAGAATCGAGTGTCACTGTAACGTCAGCAACGTCATCAATTTCTTTTAACAGTCTACTAGGTGAGCCTACCTCTTTTGTTGTGTTGGCAGGCGATGATGTTGCTACTGGCGCTTCACCGTACAAGGTCGCAATGGTCGTCTATGATGGTACAAGTGATATAGGGCAGACAATAACCAACACCAATAATGCTCAGGTATCGTATGACGGAAGTGGCTTTAGCCATACCTATTCAAACGGGACGCTCACTGTCACGGCTACCACAACGCAATTCCAAGCTAATACTTCTTACTTCTTAGCGTATTCGTATGGCGGGTCGGCGGCTAATATACATACTGCAGATGTGCAAGTAGGCAGTGGTGCAACGAGTATTACTTTTACGGGATTAGAAGATAAGCCATTATATTGGTCTTGTATATTCAAGTCCAACTTTTCTACATCGAGTGGTTATCAGCGAGTAGTTGGCGTCTATGTTGACTCTCAAGATGATGAGTATGGTCTGTGCATGGATTCGGCTGCTCATTACTCATACGGTTATTGGTCATCGTCTTACAGCAACGGTTCGCTTACGATCACATCGCAAGGCACTAACGCAGGCGGGTACTTCCATCAACCTGGTTATTATCAGTTGACATACGTTCTCGCTGATGCTTCACCATACCAGAAGATCAATAAGACGTATTCTGCAACGACTACTACGCAAACAGAGAAGATCGAAGCGAGTAGTGGCTACGATGCAATAGGCGAAGTCAATGTAACGGTGAACCCAATATCGCAGACGAACCTAACGGCAGCGAATATCAAGAGTGGGACGACCATCACGATCAATAACGGATCAACAAATATCTATTCTGTCACGGGTACATACTCAGGTGGCGGCGGCGGATCTTCATCGATAGCAACTACAACGATGACGAACAATTCTAACACGGCGACGTCGATATCGTTCACCGACTTATCTGGACAACCGATAGCGTTCTTCGTTAGGTTGACGACACAAGTTGCGAGGTCAAGCAGTAACCGTTACTACTATGTAATCAACGTGAGATATAACGGGACAAATACTCAAGGCAATAAGTTCTATCAATATAACGGCACATATTCGGCGGTTACAAGCGGATATTCGTACACTTACTCAAACGGAACGCTTACGGTAACTTCCAACGGTTCGCAGTCGTCTGGTAACGGGTCGTTTTACAGCGGGACTTATGAATTAGTTTATATCTATTAGTGATCAGCGCCGACTACGGCGTTTTTTATTGCAATAAAAAAGGAGAATCAATCAAATGATTATCAAAAAGTGTGAAGAGCTGGTCGAGCTCGAAGCAGGGAAAGCTATTTGGCACATCGTCACCGAAGGAGCTTCCGAAACAGAACCCGCTGGTGAGATCGAAGTCAAAACCATCTACGCTGATGGATCTGTTTGGGAGGACACTTCTGTTGTCGATGAAGCAAAAGTTTATTCGAAGTATGTTCTGACAACAGACGATTCTGGTGATACACCAGTCACTGAATGGGTATTGGCGGATCCGTTGACTATCACTGAGAACGGCGAAGTATCGGTTGACGGTATTAAAACCGTTATTGTGGACGTTGACGATGGCGGATCAGAGCTATAAGGGGGCTTGATATGGCTTACAACAGATTCTTACTGAACCAGTTATTGCCCGCTGGCAATAGCAAAACAATATACGAACTGATCCTTGACGAGCCGTATAGCGCAGACCGTAAACCGTCCGACGCCGCGAATTCTTTGGCCGCCAAAACTCCTGCTGATGTAGCATTAGGATCCAAAGCGACGTACATCACGGAAGATGCAAATGGAAATAGAATCGTATGGGAATTTACTTATCAGCAGACAGCAGTTAGTGAAACTGGCTGGGTGATCACCAAAGTCTTAGAAGGCGGTATGGCACCCATCCCGTTGGAAGTCACAGCGAACGCAAAGTATGAGGGCAATGGCGCAACGGCATACACTCCCGTTGATGTTGATGTACCGAATCCAAGTACAGGAACGTTGCAAATAACAGAAAACGGTGAAAGCATAGATGTATCTTCTTATGCCTATGTTGATGTCAACGTAAGTGGTGGCGTAAGTTTTCCAGTTTTCACAGAGGGAAACGACGCGTGGTCTTGTGATATGACTTATGAGCAGATTAGCGCATTGGAAGACTATGCAGATTCAGTTGACGCGCTCCCTTGTCTCGTGGCATCTGTAGCTGACCCGATGTGGGAATTAGGCTATTTCGTTAGCGGTGCAGATTTGGGTGACTTTGTTGATGTTCCCGTGGGAGTAACCGAGGGATTTACGTTCAATGGCGGGAATTGGTTGTTCGGCGACGACGGCAATTATTATTCTGGTCATGCGTCTTAATGCAGATAACGGAGGATAGAAATGGTACTTCCATCAAAAGTTTATGACATATTAAAATGGATCGACATTGTAGTTCTTCCAAGCTTGGGAACCGCTTATGCGGGCTTGGCTCAGATATGGTCACTTCCATATCCTGAGGAGATTACTGGCACCATTATGGTTGTATGCACACTCATTGGTGCTTTGTTGGGTATCTCTTCCTCAACGTACTACAAAGATCTAGGAGCGGGTATCTACGCAGATGGTGAGTACGATGAGTAATTCACCGCTCGTAGATTACACTTTCATTTCTTCGCACAAGACATCGCCAAGAGTCTATCCGATCACAAAGATCACGATTCACCACATGGCAGGAAACCTTACGGTCGAACAGTGTGGCAGATTGTTCCAAACCAGGGAAGCTTGTTCCAACTATGGTATTGGATCTGATGGCAGAGTGGGAATGTACTGCGAGGAGAAGGATCGTGCATGGTGTTCAGCGAATTACGACAATGATCACAGAGCAATCAATATCGAAGTCGCTAACGATGGAGGTGAACCTAACTGGCACGTTTCTGATGTGGCATTGAATAAACTCATAGAGCTATGCGTAGACATCTGCATAAGAAACGGCATCGAGAAACTGGTATTCACTGGCGACAAGACTGGCAACTTAACTCAGCATAATTACTTCTGCAGTACGGCGTGTCCAGGGCCGTATCTCAAGTCCAAATTTCCGTGGATAGCTGATCAGGTCAATGCACGGTTAAGCGGGGGTAGCTCAACATACAAGCTGAAGATTGGTTACGCTTCAAACGGTGACATCATAACATTCGAAAGACTGTTGGATTCACTTGGTGTTGGCTATACTGAATCGGCAGGCTATATCTACACAGATGATGTCAACGATTTCCAGAGAACAAAGATAGAGGCTGAAGCAGCGCGCTTGATCGTATCTTGCGTTGTTGTATCAAGTTTCGCTCCCAAGCCAGAACCATCTCCAGAACCACCTGAGGATGGTTATAAAGAACTCTACGAAACGACGCTTGAGCAGTTAGAGTATATGACAAAGCTCTACAACAGCACAGCGGAAACACTCGTAGAGGTACAAAAAGAGTTTGCCAATTACAAGCAATACGTGAAGCATGTATCTGATGAATTGGTCGCTCTTACTGAATAGCCCATACCGTTACCTCCATAAGTGGTTGAGGCGCTCACTATAAAAAGCCTCACCACCGCGCAGGCGGGTTCATATTTTTCCCTCCGTGGCAGAGGCGCTCCTTTCTTTAGGGCGCCTCTGTTGCGAGGAAGTACAAATCATGTACAAAGTAGATACAGAAAACCCAGTAAAAACGGAGTCTCTTTTTAATTCAAGTCTCGTCACTCGCACCAAAAGAAAAAGGCCCGTAAATACGGGTCTTTTCTTATTTTATAAGGGTTTGCGATACATTAGAAACCTAAAGATAGCTAAAGAATTATTAGATAAAAACGGGATAAAAGTACAAAGTTTGTACAAACCTATTCTTCTGAATTCTAAAGTTGTTATTTGCTATACTCAAAATCTGTGCTATAATAATACCAAGAATTGCTTGTGCTTTTTGGTTCCTTGCTTTTAATCCTTTCTTGAGATTGAGGCCCCTAGAAATAGGGGCCTCTTTCTTTATGCAAAATATTCGTTTATCTGCATGAGCGATTTCTGGAACTGGGCTTCGGTCAAGTGGGTGTACGTCTGAAGTGTGATTTGGATATCGCTATGGCCTAAGATTTTTTGTATGCTCTTTAGGTCGACGTTGGCGTTGTAAAGATTGGTAGTGTACTGGTGCCGTATCTGGTGTCTGTCAATCGCTGGTTTCGTCTTTCCGTTCTCAGTTATGGTCATGCCGTGATCCTCGCAGTAATGCAACCAACGCCTCGCTAGAACGCTTTGTGTTAGCGGGACTTTACCTGACACGATATAATCCTCTTTAGAAAGCGAAAGCTCTAGCAATCTGGCGCGCAAATCATTCACTAATGGAATTTGCCGATAAGAAGAAGCTGTCTTTAAACTGCCGATTTTGCCCGTGTTGCCGTTATAGTGTAAAGCCTTAGTTACGTTGATCACGTTCTTCTTGAAGTCGATATCTTTCATCTGCAGCGCTAATGCCTCGCCGCACCGCAGGCCAGTGTAGTAAATCAGGTACGCCAACTGAAACTCATCAGGTCGAGTGTTTACTATCTCTTGACATTGTTCCTCGGTCAGAATGTTACGTGTACCTTTTTTCAGATGCTTTGGAAGCTTCACCATAAAACACGGGTTGGTGATATGAACGCCGTAGTCAAAGATTGCTTTATTGAGGATTTGGTTCAGAACTGTCTTGTGGTTTGATACAGAACTCAATGAATAGATCTTGCCCAGTTTCTGAAGGAACGCTTGAACATCAGCAGGGGTTATCTCGTCGACGCGTCTTTGCCCGAACTGCTCAACGATTCTGTCATAGTCTGAGCTGTACGCTCGCCATGATCCCATCTCAATCTTATGCCAGTGTTCCTCTTTCCATTCCTCAGCGACAACATGAAATAGCGGAGCCTTAGTTGTCTCTTCCGTGTATTGCGCAATCTTTAGCATTAACTGTTGTTTGGATTTAGAACTGAAAACTTTTCTCTTGCCGTTGATCGTGACTTGCTTCTGATACAAGCCTTGCTTGTTCTTTTTCATCTCTTTTTCCTTTCTTTTGTACTGTCCATTTTTTTGGACAGTGCTTGGTGTAAAATTAAATCAAGGAGGACACTTACATGGAAGACTTAATTGATCAATACTCTAAGCTTAATGAAGAGCAAAAAAAATTATTCATTGCGTTTCTTCTTGAATTAAAAAACGAAGGAACCGAACAGCCGTATCCTTCTTCTCATCAGGCAACGCTTGATACAGAGAAAGAACGATGTCACTATCAGTCGGCCCCTCATAATCCAAACCCATAAGCCAACCTGGATCACAGCGAAGCGCGTTCGCTAGTTTCCATACATTGTTTTGCTTAGGTGCGAATCTTCCTGAGAGGTATGAAGATATCGCACCTTCTGTTAGTCCAGTCATTTTAGCAAGTTGCACTTGTGTTACTCCCACGTTATCCATCGCCAATTTTAGGTTGTACTGAAACTTTGTCATTGTTGTTATCTCCTTTCCTGATTACGCCACCATTATACACGCTCTTTTGCGAAAAGTAAAATATTTCTGTAGAAAACTAAAATTTTTCTAAAAAAACACTTTACAAATCAAAAGATAGTCTTTACAATAAGGGTGTAAGAAGAACATAAGTTCACACAATGGAGGATTTAAAAATGAAGTTTTTAAGAGACAGAAAAGAGATCGCAAGAGAGATCAACATCAAAATGACACCAGTCGTAAGAATCGACATCAGCAAAAGCGCGTTTGGTTTTGATGATTGCTACAAAGGAGATAGGATTCAGATTGAGACACCTAGATATGATTATCCAGTGAGATGTTTTGTCAATATGTATGGCGACGAGAAAGGCAACGAGGATCACGATCATCCGTGGAGATATGAGAAAATCAGCCTGAATCCTGAGACGATTTGTTTGACAGCGGGTTTTGGTTATAGCGACGTCGCCGACATGGCGGAATGGTCAAGAACACCGATAGTCAAAGCGGGTGGTAAAGTTGTCGTGATGTTTGACGATCCAGTCAACAAGAATTGCTATTTGAGAGTGATGAAAGTCAGTGATCGTATAGATGCGTTTTGCATGAAAGCGGGAATGCTTGAAGACATAGATTGATAAAGGCAACAAATTGCCGAAACGCCGAAAGGCGTTCACCAGAGATGACCTACTGGTGCTGATGATGGCAGGTCAGAAAGGATTAGAGATGATTTGGATTGTTGAGTATGCAATGGACGGCAAACGTCACAAAAAGAAATTTGAAAGCGAGTACGAAGCAGAAAAGTTTTGCGAGAAGCTCAGCAAGTTGGTAAAAGAAGATAAATGCGGTGGCTATTTTATCGGCCAGAAAGGAAACTGAGATGACAAAAGCAGAAGCGAAGAAAATGATCATGGATGAGTTTATGGCGACCTATGATCAGTGGTTGATAGACAGATATGAACTGTCAGATCATGACTATGGCTGGAAATATGGTTGGGTAAAGTCGGAGAAACTACTGACCTTGAAAGACAACCTCTCAGCGGTCACCATGTTCCAAAAGTACATATTTGACGCAGGCAGAAATATGCCACACTGGGAGAAGGCAGGTTACGAAAGCCGAGCAATATGGGAGTTGTACTGTGACGGGTTTCTCTCATATCGTCAAAACAAATGGGACGGTACATATTTCATCTCCCAAAAGACCGCAAAACTGATTTACAAGGAGATGAGAAAGGAGGAGCAGCTATGAAGATAGAAGAATGCAAAGCGCTCCAGTCGGGCGATCAAGTTTACATCAACATTGGCAATGGTTGGATCCAGACAATGACGTTTCTACGGATGATCAAAACTCAGAGTCTTGGTAGGATGACATTCAGCGAACTGTTGACAGCCGATCTGGTAGAGAGAATGAAGAACGCCAAATACAAGTGGGAAGCGTTGTGCGAGTACACAGACGATCGTGGCAAGAGACAGTGCAGAACATATAGCATAAGAGCGTTACACAAAGTACTGTAAATCGCCGAGTAGCACCTTGATCATTGAAGCGGTCAAGGTGCTATCCTTAGAAAGCAAAAAAGAAATTTTAGAAAAATCTAAAAAACCTCTTTACATTTCAAAAGTTAGCATTTACAATATAGATGATGACAGTGATCATCACAGAAAGAGAGGATAAAGAGATGACATTTTTAGAGAAAGCAATCTTGGCAGAGATCAAAGAAAACAATGAGCGCGATGATTACCTCGTTAAGTTCAATAAAGGCATCAAGCTTGAGAAGGTTGGCAAATACAATGGCGAGATCATGGCCAATAGACAATACGGAGATACATGCCATTATGAATATCCCAACGCAAGCAACGGTGATTGGACAAGCGTCAAAGTTGAAGATACATATTTGAGACTGTCAGTTGAGTGCTCATACAAGCCTAGCAACAAATACGACAACAACATAGTAATGTATGAAGTTTATTTATACAGCTGCGGTATGATGGTGGCCATGTTCGACGGAACAAAGTACGTCAAATAAGGGAGGAGATAGAGATGAGAAACGGGACATTGATCAAGATTGACAAGAACGGCACCAAATACTTCGAGGGTATCGTCCCTTGCGACAGATGCGGTGGAGCAGGCGGGTCAGATGCATGGAGGTACACGGGTTGGACTTGTTACAAGTGCGGTGGCACTGGAACGATGTTTGACTCTTGGGTTGAGAGAACACCTGAATACGAAGCCAAGTTGGCTGAGCGCAGAGAAAAGATGAGGCTGCGCAAGATCGAGAAACTTCGTGCAACGGCAGACGAACGCAACAAAGCGTTCTACAAGAAGAACGGCTTTTCAGAAGAAGGAAAAGCATGGGTTGTGGTCGGGGAAACGTATTCGATCAAAGAGGAGCTGAAGGCCAAAGGTGCAAAATGGAGCAACCTCATTGGATGGCATTTTGATCATGAAGAAGAAGCGTACAAATGCTTCGAATTGGATATCGACGAGATAACATATATCGGCGACGACGGAACAAAGTGGTTCAATATGTATTCGGAAGTGGTTCATTATGTTAAAAGCCGTCAGGAGGAGTACGCACCAAAGTCAAGTTCCAATTATGTTGGAGAGATTGGTGACAAAGTTGAGTTAAGGCTGACATTGGTCGGGGAGTTTTATTATGAGACGCACATCACCTACCGTGGCGAGACTCATTGGATTTACAAGTTCGAAGACAGCGACGGCAATATGTATGTTTGGAATACAACATCATATCCGCACATCGACAAGGGTAATGAGTACTTGATCAAGGCAACGGTCAAGGATCATAAAGAGTATAAGGGTGTTAAAGAAACGTACCTTACAAGATGCAGAATAGCATCATAGAAAGGAAATCAAAGATGATGAAAGATTATGCATTCTCATTTGTCGAGAAAGATCGCTATGGTTTGACATAGCAGGCGGAACAGTACATATAAGCGCTACGGCGCTTAATGAAGCGTTCCACAAGTTCAATCAGAAAACGAAACACCAGTTCGATGTTATCAGAGTTTGGGCTGATCGCAAAGAAGTGTACGTCAATTGCTAATTCGAAACCCGAAAGGCGTCTGGTCGGGGATGGCCTCCCGCCACTGAAGAGATAGGCTAGAAAGGAAACCAGAGATGGAAATGAATTTATTTGCACAGAAAGTTGTAAACGCATTAAACGAGAAGTTTGACGGTCAGTATACATTTGACAGTCAGGATGTTCTCAAGACGAACGGTATAAACCTCAGGGGCATTTATGCTCAGGTGGAGGATGGTATCACACCAGTCGTGTACATCGACAAATACTTGCTCGACTATCGCATGGGCAAGGGTTTCGACGTGATCACTGCCGAGATTGCAAGTGAGTACCTTGAGGCCATGAGAATAGCACCAGTGAGGTTTGACGAAGACCAGTTGCTCGACGGTGACCGTGCAAGGTCAAAGTTGCTAGCCAAGCTTGTCAATTATGATCTTAATAAGGAGATGCTCCAGTCTGTCCCTCATCGCAGGATCGATGATTACGCAATTATTCCTATCATGGACATCGACTACGGTAACGGAACGGGGGAGGTCAAGTTCACCAAAGAGCAATTTGAGAAATTCGGCTGGGACGAGAACGAGGTCATAGACGAGGCGTTTAACCGAACTGTGACAGAATGCCCCGCTGTTATTAGTTACATGAGCGAACTTGCTTTTGGAATGGGCGATAGCGCGAATCTCCTGAAGGAAGACATTGAGGGGGCAGTCGAGGGTCTGTTAGTCGTGACAAATACGACATCTTGTGACGGTGCGATTGCTTTGTATTATCCTGAGGTCAAGGAATGGTTTGATCAGCATATCAATGGCGACTTCTACATCATCCCGTCTTCCATTCACGAAGTACTGATCATACCAAATGGCAAGGGGGCGGATATATCATCGCTGACCGCAATGCTTTTATCCGTTAACGGCGCTATGGTTGCCGACAACGAAGTGCTTGGCACAAGAGCGCTTCGCTACGACAAAAAAGCAGGATGCTTTGTCTCATAAAAAATTCTTTAGAAAATTCTATAAAATATCTTTACATCTCAAAATCTAGCCTATATAATGATGATGTAAGCAGAACATAAGTTCAGTTACAGAAAGGATTTAGAGAGATGATCAAAGTCACAGATTTAGAAAAGAGCATGTTGGTAGCAATCAATAATGACTACAACAAGATCGGAATTGAGAATACAGAATTCACCAATACATTTGGTTGGGACGCAAACACAAACAAGCAACTGAGAGGTGCGTTTTCAAGCCTCAAGAAGAAAGGTATTGTTAGTCATTTCAATGATCCTAATTGTTTCAATCCCATATATCCGACAAGGAAGTTCATCGAAGTGATGAAAGAGCTTGGAATCGAAGTCAGCGACACGGTTGAGCGTTACGTCAGAGATGATGAGCTGTGGAGCGAGTACAGCGCAGAGTACATCAAATGGACAGATGATAACGGGTTCGTTAATTGGAAAGATTCTGAGAGCGGAATTATTTATTCGAGATATCCATTTGACAGATGGCTCAAAGAAGCAAAAGGAATTGAATGTTGATCGTAAGAAAGAGAGGGTAGAGCAATGTCAAGGTTATGGGTTTGGAAGATTTATGAAGCCAAGAAGGTTGATGGTCAGTTTAAGAAAGTTGGAAAGTACATTATATGTACGCCAGATCATAGAACAAGTCAGCAGACGATCGAGATGTATAAAGCCAAAAATGGCAAAGATTACATAGCAGAGTATGGCTACATAAACATCTAATGAGTTGTAAAGGGGATCAAGAGATGGTAAGAACGTATGCGAGCAAGGTCATCGAGTTAGAGTTGACATTTGAACCAAAAGAGCGTGACATCATCGACGCTGAAGAAATTGATTTTGTCAAATCGGTGTTGGAGCTTGACGGCATGGGGGAGTTAGAACTCAGAAACATGAGGGACATGGTTGTGCTGATCATGAACAAAGCGGTTGATGAAGCAATAGTCACAAACGACAGTGCAGAAGCAATGGCGTTGATGGATATGCAAAGTGCGGTGGTTGGAGTGATTGATCACGAACTATCCAGCAAAGGATTCGAGGTATGAGCGGGCGCTGACCTAACGGCGATACGGGGAGAAAGGATCAAGAGATGAATTATTCGGCAGAGGTTTGCAAAAAGCTCGAGGAAGGAGTGGCAAAGGTTTTCAATGATCAAGGGTACAAGGATTACCTGAGGACGGCAAACAAGTTTCACAATTACAGTGCACAGAATGTGATGCTTATTCAAATGCAGATGCCAAATGCAACACTGGTAGCAGGATTCAGCAAATGGAAATCAATGGACAGATATGTCAAGAAAGGCGAGAAAGCAATCAAGATATTGGCTCCCATTCCTCACAAAGTACGGGATGAGAATGATCAGGAAAAGGTATTGTATACCTCGTTTAGAGCGGTTAACGTCTTCGATGTCAGTCAGACTGACGGCAAGGAGCTTCCAAGTTCAAACGCATTTATCAAACCGTTAACTGGCGACGTCGTAGATTATGACAACTTGGTCATGAAGTTAAAAAAAGCGACAGCGGTGCCTATCAGGTTCGACAAGATTGACACCAACGGCTACTACCATTTGAAAGACAAGGAAATCGTGATCAACGAAGGCATGAGCAAAGCGCAGACCATAAAGACAATGGTACACGAGATCGCGCACTCAATTCTTCACGATAAAGAAGATGGCACAAGCAAGGATTCCAAAAAAGATGACCGTGAGGTTCAGGCAGAAAGCGTAGCGTTTCAGGTTTGCGATTACTTAGGAATTGATACATCAGATTACTCATTCGGGTATATAGCAGGGTGGAGTCAGAGCAGGTCACTTAAAGAGTTATTGGCGAGCATGGGAATAATAACAAAGACGGCCTACCAAATCATTGAGGCTGTAGAAAGGGGGTAAAACATGAAAGACGTTCAGTTCGACTATAGCATGCTATTAGGGTTGATGAGAGCCAAAAAAATAAGTCAAGCCATGTTGGCGAAGGCTGTTGGCTTTTCGGAGTTTAGCATGTGGGCTAAATTAACGGGTAGGAGTTATTTCACCCAGCCTGAGATAGCAAGAATATGTCAGACGCTTGGTATTAGCGATGACTTGATCAGTGCTTATTTTTTTAAAGTCAAACTTTAGAAATCAAAAGATTTCTTTAGAAAGAAAGGGGCCCCGAGCGTTGAAACACTCGGAGCCAAGAGATGCGAAGGGTAACCCTTCGGTAGCATTGTAGCAGATGCGGAAAGGAATTGCAAATGAGAATGGGACTAAAATATCGTGTTCGCCGATTTGTTTTTGGGGTGATCGCATTTTACATCAGTTACAAGATTTATTGCTTTACTGTTTTATTATTCGGCTACGCGTTAGGCGAGCTATAAGGAGGATTAAATATGAACCATTTTGAGGAATTATACCAAATCAACGTCAACGACAAGACGGAAGATTTGAAGCAAGGAAAGACGACATTGACCTATCTTTCTTGGACTTGGGCATGGGCGGAGGTCAAAAAGAGATATCCTGATGCCTCTTACAGTATAGAAAGATTTATCCAACCTGACGGAACATTTCTTCCGTATATGTATGATCAGAACACGGGCTTCATGGTTATGACATCAGTAACAATCGAAGGGCTTACCCACGAGATGTGGTTGCCAGTTATGGATGGCGCAAATAAGGCCATGAAAGCAGTCCCGTACACTTACAAGGTGAAGGATTATTCCAACGGAAAATGGAATGGCGGTTATACGGAAAAGACTGTTGAACCAGCCACGATGTTTGATGTCAACAAAACGATCATGCGTTGCTTGACAAAGAACTTAGCAATGTTCGGTTTGGGTTTGTACATTTACGCAGGCGAAGACTTGCCTGAGGGTGAGGCGGTCGAGAAGAAAGAGAAGAAAGTGACGAAGTCCAGTAAGCCGTTGTCACAGACCAATTATGACTTCGGCGACGGCAAGAAGTATCCCAGTGCTAACGAAACCTATTACTGCGAAGAGTGTGGCAATGAGGTCGTAGATACGATCAAAGCAAACGGAGATCCATATCTCAAAGAGCAATGCGTATCAGTTTCGGCAAATACGTTCGGCAAAGTTCTTTGCGCTGAATGTCTAAAAAAGAGATTGATGGAGGTAAATATCAATGCTTAATCAGATTGTGCTGCAAGGCCGTTTAACGACTGATCCCGAGTTAAAGACAACGGCAAACGGTTTGAAAGTGGTCACGTTTTCAATCGCGGTGCAGCGGGATTATTCCAAAGACAACGCAGTCGACTTTATTGATGTTGTCGCTTGGCGATCAACGGCGGAGTTTATCAGTAAGTACTTTTCCAAAGGTAAGATGATCATCGTATCAGGATCACTGCAGACGAGAGACTGGGAAGACAGAGAAGGCAAAAAACGTAAAGCATACGAGGTAATAGTTAACGCCGCTCATTTCTCAGAATCAACGAAAAAAGAAGCGGAACCTAAAAACGATGGCTACATCATGGTCGAGGACGAGGATCTTCCGTTTTGAGAGTTGAAAACGTCGAGCTATATCGTAGCGGGGGCGCTGTATACATAACTGCAAGAGTTCCGTTAGCCGACTATGACATAGCGACGGTGGTTGTTGATGATGCGCTTCAGGCAATGCAAAACAATAAGAAAATCAATCTCAGGTTTGATGTTGAGAGTCAACCGAGAAGTCTACAAGCTAATGCCTTGTTGTGGTCATGCCTAAGCAAAATAGCGATAGCAATCGCGGCGGACAAATGGGACATATACACCGATTGCTTGAAGCGTTACACAACACCATTGATCCTAGCAGGAGGCGAAAACAAGTTTAGAGAATTAAAAGAAATGTATAGGGAAGTGGAGATCCTTGATAATTGCATTGTGAACGGCCAAAAAGCATGTTTATACGCGTGCTATAAGGGTTCCAGTAAACTGAACAAACAAGAATTCTCCTACTTTTTAGACGGAGTTTTGAGTGAGATGGAAGAAATGGGTTTGGAGACACCCTCTGATCAGAAGGTCAAGGAAGTTATCGAGGCTTATGTGGAAAGCAAAGACGAGAGATAAGACTGGTATATGTCAATTATGCGGCCGCCATGTATCAACAGAAATACATCATGTTTTCGAAGGTAATGGACGCAGAAAAATATCTGATGAATGGGACGCAGTAATTGAGGTCTGCAGAAACTGTCACCAAGCTATTGAACATCACCCCAAAGAATACGAATGGCTCAAAAAGAAATATCAGCGGGAAATCATGATCCGCAGGAATATGACTTTGGAAGAGTGGATAAGCAGAATAGGGAAAAATTACTTATAGGAAGGAAACAAGAGATGGCGGAGAGAAGAATGTTTGCTAAGCAGATTGTAAGCAGTGACGCATTCCTTGATATGCCTTTATCGGCGCAGGCGTTGTATTTTCACTTAGGTATGGGAGCCGACGATGATGGCTTCGTAAATAACCCAAAGAAGATACAACGCATGATTGGCGCTAGTGATGATGACATCAAGCTTCTTCTGATCAAGCATTTCGTGATCATGTTCGAGTCGGGATTGATAGTGGTCAAGCACTGGAAAATCAACAATTATATCCCAAAAGATAGGTACCACGAAACGAATTATCAAGAAGAAAAGTCATTGCTCGAAACTAAAGAGAACCGTGCATACGCATTGAAAGATGGTTCGTATACAAGCTGTATACAAGCTGTATACAGAGAATAGATAAGAATAGATAAGAATAGATTAGCGTAGCGTAGATAAGGATAGAGGATATGACAAAAGACGAAGTAAAGTGGCTATTCACTGAAATACGAGCAAGATATCCAACATTTATGCGCGGCGCCGACGGTAATGAGATTCGACAAGAGATGAGTAAGTGGGCGGAAACATTACCAGAAGGTTTGTGTATCGGCGGAGCAATGGAGATACTGGAAACCTATTCGAAGCCGTATACCCCAAACCTAGCCGATTTCATGGAAGAAGCAAACAGCTATAGCATAGACGGTTTGTTCTGGTCAACGATCAGAGACAACATACTGAAAATATCAAGAGATGAACACTTGGCGATATGCCGAGAGGAAGGGAAAAAGAGATATGGAAAAGCAAAAAATTGAAACGTTAGTAGAGATGATTCTTAAAGAGGTTCCTATTGCAAGAGATGACGATGATGTCTTAATGCTGATGTATTGCAAAGCAATAGGATACGACGTTGATACGCCATACTGGCAAACGCTATTGGAGCCGTCACCAAACAGAGAATCCATAACGAGATGTCGCAGAAAAGTCCAAGAAAAGAATCCTGAGTTGAGAGCAAGCGAGAATGCACGCAGGCGCAGAAAGAAAGCTGAGGATGAATGGAAGGAGTACGCAAGGACATGATAGTTATTGCTCTGTGCATTGTAATTCTTGGAGCCTACGCCTTTATGGCGTTAGGCTTCAGGATCATAAATCAAAACCAAAGAAATGATGCTCGAAGGTATCTTGATACGTTGGCAACAAACTGGACAAGGATTGAAACGCAAGCGGTTAAAGATGGCGATGAGTGCTATATGTGCTGGCAAGCACAAGCGTTGGTCAATTTGGCGTACATCATCGAAGGGTGGGAATACGCTGAAGATATCGCAAAGAGAATTGGAATGATAACAGAACAGACGTGCAAGGAGAAGATGAGATGAGTACGATCATTCGAGGAAAACCAAAGTGGTTACCAGTGAGCTGTGGTCATTGTAACGAAACTGGTTTAAGGCTAGTGATCAGATGCGAACACTATAATCCAACATTTAGCGGGTATGCGAGAAAGTCAGAGAATTGTCCGTTTCAGCCGTATCAGGCAGCGTGGGACTCAGGAACTTTCGAATGCATGAATTGCGGCGAGAGGTCAGTTGTATGGCAAAGCGATTTTGACTTCGAAGATTATGGAATGGAAGGAAACGGGGTTGTCCATGTTTGCGAGTGTAAAAACTGCAAGGCAATAATTGAGTATTACTGTGGAGAATACGATGGAGAGGATATGTAACGAAAACATAACCGAATGCCCGAGAAAAAAGTGCAACCTGAACATGGGTGGATTATGTCGCACGATCAAGGAGATAGCGGTATTGAAGAATGGGACAAGACATACGTTGGATCTTGATAAGTGTCCATTCTACAAAGAAAGGAAAAAGAGATGATCAACAAAGAAGAAATAGCAAAGTATAAATTCAGAGATGTAGACGTAAATAGTTTCTACGATTTGGTGGGTGGCAGGCCAACCGAACGAGAAGTGTATGCATATCGAGCTGGTTGGAATGAAGCGTTGGACGTAGCATCAATATCGTGCGACATTGAAAATCATTCAACATCAAGCGACGTTGAAGGTCAGATAGTAGAGTGGGTTGACGTGTACAGTGACTCGCCGAATGAATTGGAAACGGTGCTAGTAGCGTGGGAGCCAGTAAGAGGGATGCCAACGAAAATGTACAGACACTTCTATGGTTTGGCGACGTATGAGGACGAAGGTTTCACACTTATGTCTGACAGTGACTACGAAGACATCAAGGTAATAGCGTGGATGCGTTTGCCGAAGGAGTATGGCAGTGAGTGAGACTATATGTTGGCGATGTCAGAATGCCTGCGGAAGATGCAGTTGGTCAAAGAACTTTACGCCGATAGAGGGCTGGGTTGCCGAGCGTAAAGACGTAAAGATAGCAATCGGCGAGTATGCAGAAAGCTACGAAGTGATCACGTGTCCACTGTTCAAAGAAGACGAGGTGAAAGATGAGATTGATTGATGCAGATGCCTTGGAAAAGAGATTGCACGAATTGGCTTTAGACGAATGGAATCAAAGCACTGCAACATCGTGGTCTAATGCATTTCTTGAGTGTGAAGATATGGTTTACGATGCTCCAACAGTAGATACTGTAAAGCATGGGCATTGGATATATGAGCGACTTAATGATACAAGAGGAGGCTCGTATTCAGTTGTTTATTGTTCTAACTGTCAAGCACATGTTCCGTGGGTGACAAAATATTGCTTAAACTGTGGTGCAAAGATGGATGAGGCGAGCGAATGAATTACTGTGTAAAATGTCTTAGATATGACTACTGTTCAGCACGAAGAATGTGTATTGATCCGCCATTTGGGTATTGTACACGATACCAACCTAAAAGTGGGTACGAAACAAAGATGGACGAATCTAAAGAGCAAACCAAAGAAAGGAGAGAAGATGCTGATAAGTAATGATTATGCTTTGACATATTATCCGAATCGAAATCAAATAGTTATCACATTACCACAGACAAGTAGGACACTAACCAACACATTCAGTCCTGTTGTGGACAGGCGAACTGACGTGAAAGATACTGACTTGCTGTGTTTGCTACAAGTGGTACAAGTGATTTTCAGTAAAGGAGAAAGAGAAGATGAGACTGATTGATGCAGAGAAAACCTTTGAGGTGCTAATCGAGTACTATCATCAACGGACAACATTTCAACATTACGCTTTGAGAGAAGCATTAGACAGAGTGCCGACAGTAGATGCCGTAAAGCATGGGCATTGGGTCACCATAACAGATGAGCCTTTTGCAGATAAGTACAAGTGTTCAGAATGTGACAAAGAGCCTCTTATTGCTGATTGCGAATTTGAGTTAACGCCGTATTGTCCGTTCTGTGGGGCTAAGATGGATGAGGAAGTAAATGGAAATAATTGAAAGAAAAGCCGTACCTATTTATGAATCGATATGTCCAGAATGTAAGTCTGTATTACAGTACAAGAAATCTGAAGTACGTTTAGGAGGACATATTACTTGTCCAGTATGTGGTGAGACTGTATGGGGTAGTACTATAAACCCTAAAAAATATATAGATAATAGTGAAGAACTGCTGAACAATAATGCTCCGACAGCAGAGGTGAAAGATGAGTGAGTTTAGCGAGGTGAGGAAGTGCGTAGTGTGCGGTGCAACGTTTGTAGCACATAATTGGTCAAGAATTTATTGTTCGCAAAAGTGCGGACGGAAGATGGCGAACGCAAGAGCGCGTCAAAAGAATTTGGAAGAGGTCATTGCTCAGGAACACAAAAAGAAAGTAAAGGGATCGAACATGAAAGCAATCAATGAGCTAGCAGTAGAGGCGCAGAAACGAGGCCTGAGCTATGGCGAATACGTTGGGAGATATGAGTATGATCAATAGCAGAGAAAAAGGTAAACGAGGCGAGAGAGATGTTGTCAAAGTGCTCCGCAGTCATGGGTATAGTGAGGCTCGCCGTGGTGTTCAATATCACGGCGGGCCAGACTCACCTGATGTGGTAGGAGTGCCAGGTTATCATTTCGAAGTGAAGTGGACAAAGCGAACCGATATGTATGGTTGGATAGCGCAAGCGAAGAAGGACTGTGGCGGGAATGTGCCAATCGTAGTTCACAAAAAAGACGGTGAAGAATGGCTTGTCATTATGACATTGGAGGATTTTTTAGATGGAATTGATCAACAAAGAAAATCTAATTCTGTGGCTGAAGTCGCAGATTGAGTTTAGGATCCTGAAGGGTGACGGTCAAATGGTGTTGGCCTATCGTGATGTATTAAATCACGTCGAGCGCGTACCAGAAGAAGGCAACATATACATCTATAACGAGGGAACGAGAAATGAATGAGTTTCTGATCAATCGCTACTTGGAACCGTTACTTGATAAAGCCGCGGCTCATGTATTGCAAGATTGGTACATCATGGAAGAGCGGCTTGACGAGGCGCCTGAGAAGATATGGCTCGCTATGGAGCGCATGACGTCATTGCGTGGTTTCAATTCGGCGACTCCAGTTCAAGGCGGTGGAAACAAAAGGGAAGAAATGCTCGTGCAGTCGATCGATTCGAAGATGCTAGCTGAAAAGGGCGCCGAAGATGCACGAGCTTATTTCGCTTGCGTTATGCCCGCTTGGAACAGCTTAACTCCTGACGAACAGTACGTCCTAAGAGAACGGTTTATAGAAGGCGGGAATGGCCTACAGAGGATCATGCACAGAAAGAATGTCGAGAAGACGGCCGCCTATAATATGTGCAACTCAGCCTTGAAGAAGTTCCGCAGGAAAATATTCTGGTAAATACTTTAGAAATTACTAAAAAAGTACTTGCAATATCTAAAATGGCTGATATAATGATGATGTAGACAGAACAAAAGTTCGTCACAGAAAGGGACAAGAGATGAAAGTTTACGAAGATATGTACAGCGCATTGATAGAAGTTTATGGTGGTTGGAACCGCATGGTCAAGGTGGTCAAGGACATGGACAGACCGAGAAACGAAACTGTTAAGTTTCAGCTGAATTGGAGCGCACTTGGTAATGTTGATGTTGAAAAGGCAATGGAATTTGCTGATCAGATGAAAGAGTCAATGGAGATAGCAGAAGTGCTTAATAAGGCTGAGATCGTAGTGGATCGCAAAACAGATGCATTTGACAAAGAGGAAGAGTACAACAAGTGGGTTGAGATAGTCAGGACACAGAGCATATACATGGTAGCCGCGGCACTCAAGATGGCGGAAACATCACTTGAAAGTTTCAAGGCAGTCACAAAAGAATTCGTTTGCTAAATTCGAAAGGCCGAAAGGCGTCTGTCAGAGATGGGCTACTGGCACTGATGAGATAGCCTAGAAAGGATCAGGAGATGAATTACAAAGCCATTCAGGACGAGGTCATCGCAAAGTACAGAATTGACCTATGCAACGGCACGAGGTGCAAAGACGGAGATTGGAGCAGAACGCACGCTCATGTAAAACAGCGCAGAGTGTGCAAATGGAAACGAGCAAATTCGGTGCAGTCGACATTCACTTTGTTCCATGAGATAGGACATATCGAAACGACCAAGTCATATATGAGGCGAGCGGAATCAGAGTATTACGCAACGATATGGGCGATCGAGAAATTCAAAGAGTATGGGCTGATGGTGCCACAGAAAACACTTGAAGATTATCAATGGTACATTGATGATGAGATAGCAAGAGGCAAGAGGAGAGGAGGTACGGGTTACGGCAAATTGAACCTTGTAGAAGCAATTTAACAATGATCAGCCTTTACGGTGGGAGGTTAAACCGTTCATAAAGAAAGGATCAAAGAGATGGATTATAGTTGGGATTATTTAAGCGCAAAGCTAGAGGATTATGATTATGTGACACTGAACAAAAAAAGCTGTTGGTACATGATACAGCCTGCTAAAGATTATGATCAAAAGTGCATCTTGGTAACTCGTATAGATGACAACAAGAAGCACAAGTACATGACGGTCAAGCCAGATGGCAGTATAAGAGAGTGGGGTGAAGGCTAATGCACCAGATTGAGATGAGAACTTATCCGTGTAGAACATCAACGAAAAAGATCAATAAAGAATGCACACTTCACGCCAAGTATGAAGGCGATTCCCATAGCGGTTTATACACGCCGATCAGATTTATTGACAAAGTGGTGAAGAATTACGACGAGGCGTGCAAATACATCGAAGAGCATGATGATGGCTGGTACGACAGTTTGGCGATCAAGTACAAGGATGGGCGTAAGATATATTGGCTGGTCAAGTATGAGTTCCACTGCTAAGATGCGGAAAAAATGCGGAAAATTCGCTTGACTGAGTAGACATAAATAACTGATAATTTAATTGCGCTAGAAAAGGCTCCGTTGCTCGGGGCCTTTTTTCGTTGGAGGGGAAAATGGAAGACTTCAATTCGTTCTTTAAAACAGTTGACGGCAATGAGGGCGGCAAATGTCACTACAACTCAAGACTTGATACTTACGGTTGCGGCTGTCAGCATGATTGCAGTTATTGCTATGCCAAAAGCTTGTTGGATTTCAGAGGTTTATGGAATCCAAAAGCGCCACGAATTGCACCAATTGACGAAGTGAAAAAAGCAATCAAAAAGTTCCCGAGAAACCAAGTGGTTCGGCTCGGCGGGATGACAGATTGCTTTCAACCTTTAGAGAAGACGGTTCGCAATACGTACAAAGCAATTAGGTTGTTGAACATGAAGAAGCAGCCGTACTTGATCGTTACCAAATCAGCAATGGTTGCTGATGATGAATACTTGAGCATATTGGATAAAGACCTTGCTCATGTGCAGATCACTGTTACCACGTTTGACGATAAGCTGTGCGCCAGTTATGAAAAAGCGTCACCGCCGTCGAAGAGGGTTGAAGCGATAGAAAAGTTACAAAAGAACGGGTTTGATGTTCAGTTAAGACTATCTCCGTTTATTCCCCAGTATGTGGAGTTTGAGAAATTAAACTCGGTTGAGTGTGACAAGATATTGGTTGAATTTCTCCGAACGAACCATTGGATAGAGAACTGGTTTCCGATCAGTTACTCTGAGTACACAGTGAAGCAGAACGGTTATCATCATCTTCCATTGGAACGGAAACTTGATTATATAAGTCTGATCAAGGACTTTAAAGAAATGAGTGTCTGCGAGGACGAGAATAGAGCGTACCAATACTGGCAAAAGCACTTCAATCACAACCCCGACGATTGTTGTAACTTGAGGAGGAAAGATGGACATTGAGAAAATCGTTTGGCTTGATACGGATAGTTTGGAGACCTATCCTAACAACGCCAAAATTCACAACGCTGAGCAAGTAGAAAGGATCAAGCTGAGCATTCAGGAGTTTGGGTTTAATGATCCCATTCAGGTCAGCAAAGACAACGTAGTGATCGCAGGCCACGGCAGGCTGTTAGCGGCAAAAGAACTTGGCATGGAAAAAGTGCCATGCATAGTACTTGATCATTTAAACGAGCAGCAGCAAAAAGCGTACAGGAACGTCCATAACAAATTAAATATGGATACAGGTTTTGACTGGGATCTACTCAGCCTCGATCTTGCAGAAATCACAGAAATAGACATGGCAGACTTCGGTTTCCATACTGAGGCTATGAACGTAGATATAGATAGCTTTTTTGAATTGGAAGAAGGAGAAAAAACTCCAAAACAGAAATTGATTACTTGTCCGCATTGCGGTCAAGTAATCAATTTAAATGATGTCAAATGATAGTTTATCTTGCTGGTTTGGATTGCACGCCAAACGTATTAAAGCGGTGGGATCAACCATATAAGCCGTATGTTTTAATCAGTTATTACCATTACTGGAAGTATCCAAAAGATGATGATATACGGTGGATGTGGGAGAAAGCTGCTGATGTGATGGTCGACAGCGGCGCGTTTACTGTGCGAGAGCGTATGTCTAATGCGTATGACTGGGAAACTTATATTGACAGTTATGCAAAGTTTATAGTCAAGAACAACATCCAAAATTTCTATGAGTTGGATATAGATAATATTGTTGGCTATGATCGTGTAAAGGAATTTCGGAAACAGCTAGAAAATGCAACTGGCAAAAAATGTATTCCAGTATGGCACATAACGAGAGGCAAAGAAGATTTTCTGCAGATGTGCGATGAATATAAATATGTTGCGCTTGGCGGAATTGTAGGTAACAAAAGCAAGGATGCAGCTCAGGCATATAGAAATTGTTTTCCTTGGTTCATCAACGAAGCTCACAAAAGAGGAGCAAAAATTCATGGACTTGGGATCACGGGCATGGACATATTAAAAAAAGCTCATTTTGACAGTGTGGATAGTACAACATGGTCAACCGTATGGCGATATGGACGCGTTACAGTTTTTAATGGCCACAAGATAGTGAATATAGCAAGGCCAAACAACAAAAAGTTAAAACATTACGAAGTACTTGGAGACTTGTCATTCAATGAGTGGGTTAAATTCCAAAAGTACGCACTAACAAATCTATAAACTCCCTGAAACTGGCTCTCATGGAGATATAACGAAAAGGAGAAAAAATGAAAAAACAGTATTCTAAAGCTCAATTGATCATGGTAGGAGTAATAGCGTTTTATTTTTTGGGCTCTATTATGATGAATATCTTGACAATGAAAACCTTACAGATTGGCCCAGTCTCAGTATTTACTTGTGGCATAATTATGACTCCGCTGGTATTTGCTTGTAACGACATCTTAACCGAATGTATGGGCGAACGTTTTGCTTTCCGAACAATTTTAGTTGGCGGAGCGATCAATCTCTTATGGACGCTATTATGCGCTTTAGCAATAGCGTTGCCAGGCAATAACGCTTTTATCGCAGACGCGTTTGCGGTAATTCTAGGCTCGACGTGGCGCATAGCCTCAGCATCTATTATTGCCTATATCGGCGGCGGCTATTTAAACAATTTGATCATGGCAAGATTGAAAGAAAAAGATGGCGAGGATAGGTACTATTATCGCGCTATTCTTTCATCTGCAATCGGTCAATTGTTTGACGATTATGTCTTTATCTTTTTAGCGTTTGCTCCGTTTGGAATATCTGCAATAGAAAATCCATGGAGCGCTATTGTTACAGTTCCATTGATTAGCGCAATTATGGAAACAGTTCTCGAGGCGATCGTTACTCCTATATCTAAGAAAATATGCGCAATCATAAAAGCGGAGGAATAAATGGAGTGGCTGGGAGTTCTCGCCTCTCTGGTAATAATTTATGGCTTTACGCGAAAGAATGAGCAAAGGATAAGAATGATAAACATTGTCGGAGCGTCGCTTTATGTGGCGTATGGCGTCTTTGTAGGTTCTTTTAGCAACATTTTTCTAAATCTTGTTTTAATTGGAGTAAACCTATATCGGCTATGGCGAGACCAAGAAAAGAAATAGACCAAAATCAGTTCGAATACCTCTGTGGTATCATGTGCACTCTTGAAGAGATCGCAGGCTTCTTTAATTGCAGTGAAGACACGATCGAGAATTGGTGCAAGCGAACCTATAAAGAGCGTTTTTCGGACATATATAAAAAGTTTTCTGCAAGAGGAAAACAGTCGCTTCGTCGTTATCAATATGACTTGGCTAAAACTAATGCAACTATGGCTATATGGTTGGGCAAGCAATGGCTCGGTCAGAAAGACGAACAAGTAATTGCTGTCAACAGAAGTACTGACGAAACCTTGAAAGCGATGGACGAATACTTTGCCAACGAAGGAACAGATTCTCGAGACAATTAAATACCATCCCGTAGAGATTGGACACTGGGTAGGATTTAAAGATATGACGGAGCTTCACAACCAGTGGCTCCGTCAGTTTCTGTTTAGCAAATACGATATGACGTTGCAAGCTCATCGAGGTTCGTACAAAACAACAACGCTGTCCTTAGCGATGGCAATCCATACTCTGATCAAACCGAACGAAACGGTTATCTACATGAGGAAGACCGACGCCGACGTTAAAGAGATCGCTCGGCAAGTGTTCAAGATGTTGAGTTCTGGTGCGTTTCAGGAAATGGTACAAATCTTGCATGAGAAACCGTTAGCGTTTCGAAGGTTCAGCGGGAACGAGCTCGACACCAATCTCCATTCGGGAAATCTCGGTGCATCTCAAATAGTCGGCTTAGGACTAGGAACATCAATCACTGGCAAGCACGCTGATATAGTGATCACGGACGATATAGTAAACGTCAATGATCGCAAGAGCAAAGCAGAACGTGACAAAACAAAACTGGCATACCAAGAACTACAAAACATCAAGAATCGTGGTGGACGGTTTATAAACACTGGTACGCCGTGGCATATAGAAGACTGCTTCACGCTCATGCCGAATATCGTTACCTACGATTGCTACTCTACTGGGCTTATGTCTCAGGAGGAGATAGATGACATTAAGGGTAAAATGACGCCGTCTCTGTTTGCGGCGAACTATGAGTTGAGGCATATTCCCTCTGACGAGATCGTCTTCTTTGATCCCGCTGTCAATGGTGATCCTTTGCTTATTCAGCAAGGCGTCAGTCATATCGACGCAGCTTACGGTGGCGATGACTTTACTGCGTTTACAATCTGCAAATTGTACGAAGGAAAGTTCTATCTGTACGGTAGGATGTGGCATAAGCACGTAGATGATGTTATGGAGGAAATAGTTAGACTTCACAACGAATTCCTATGCGGAAGAATGTTCGCCGAGGATAACGGTGACAAGGGCTATCTGGTGAAAGAGATCAGGAGAAGGTATCAGGTCAGAGCTTTCTCTTATCACGAAAATATGAACAAAGACCTTAAGATTACGACGTACCTGAAAGCGGCATGGAAGAACGTCGTATTCGTCGCGGGAACCGATAAAGAATATATCCAACAAATATGCGATTATACGGAAGAAGCGGAACATGATGACGCGCCAGACAGCGCGGCTTCAATTATCCGACAACTATGGAGAAAGCAATGAGTTTTTTCAATACGTTAGCAGCCAGAACGACGGTGTTGGTCAACAGAATAGCAGAGCAAGTCTTCGACCTCGGAAGAATAGACGAAGAACAGACAAGGTCAGTAGTAGACAGATGTCTTGAAGCGTATCACGGAACGCCCGATTGGATACCCCCGAACTCTCCTGAGCAGTCAATCAACTTCACCAAAACGATATGCGAAGAGTTAGCAAGGCTAACCACCATGAATATTGAGATCGATATTGACGGCAGTGCGAGAGCAGAGTGGCTCAATGATCAGATTCATCTCTATGATAAGCAATATCGCAGATGGGTTGAGTTGGGATGCGCTTCAGGACTGGTAGTAGTCAAGCCGAATGGTGCAACCATTGACTTGTATCTACCTGGTCAGTACTTGATCGTGAATGTAGTCGGCGGCGATATAACAGAGATCGTATTTCAGGATACGCAAAAGGTCAAAGATACGTACTACACCAAACTTGAGTATCACAAGCGCACGCTTGAGACATATACCGTACAGAACAGATGTTTCGTATCAAAGAGCAAGGGCAACATTGGGGATCCGATAGATATTCAGGAAACTCCGTGGAATGGCCTCAGCGAAGAAGTGGTGATAGAGAACGTTGATCATAACTTGTACGGCGCACTCTTGATGCCGTCGGTCAATAACGACAATCTAGACTCTTACATTGGGCTCCCAGTAGTAGCCAACTGTTTGGTAGAACTTGAGGGTTTGGACAACGCTTTCTATTTGCTGAAAGACGAGATTGATGACAGCCAAAGAATAGTCATGATAGACTCTGACCGTTTGATGTATGGCGCAGTAGCTCAGACGACGTTGACAAGCTTCGAGCAAGCACAACAAGTCGTGGAGATGTCAGGACTTCCGAAATACGTCAAATTGGTGGAGGGTACAACTTCTATCGATAACGAAGTGTATCACGAAATAAATCCTAATTTAAACACAGAGACTCGTATCAAAGGTATAAATAACTACCTCTCACAAATTGGCTTTAAAACTGGGTTTTCTAATGGCTATTTTGTGTTTGATCAGAAGACTGGCATGATCACTGCTACTCAGGTAGAGTCTGATGACAGACGAACCATACAGACGATAAATGATATACGCAGACAATTCAGAGCTTGCGTAGACGAGCTGGTGTATGCGTTGAACGCTTTCGCTGATGCCTACAATCTGGCGCCGAGTGGAGATTATGAGATAGCATATAAGTTCGATGACATCACATTGAACGAGGAAGAAGACCGTGCTCGTTGGTTGTCTTTTGTCAATTCAGGATACGTTCCGTTTTGGCGGTATCTCATGATGTTCGAAGGCTACTCTGAGGACGAGGCGAAAGAAATATCAACACAAAGCCAGCAACCTGAGCCGTTGTCGACTTTGTTTGCTTAAGGAGTAAAGATGCTTGATCCTGAGTATTTGGCTAACGTTTCAGAAGGTGCTGAAGAGATAGCCAGTGAGCTTCACACTAACATCATTAAGCAAGTAGTGAGACATATCACGTATCGCTTGGGACAAGGCGAAAATTTTAGTCTGACGCAGACTGATCGCTATCAATTAGAGATACTGCAAGAGGCAGGCTATCTCCTAAAGGATATACTAAAAGAGATTGCCAAAAAGACCAGAACCCAAGAGGCAGAGGTCAAAGCGGCTTTCGAAGACTCAGGTGTTCGCAGTATGAGGTCAGAGGCGTCAATATATGAGCGGGCGGGTATATCAACAGAACCGCTATTGGAGTCGCCGACGTTGATCAGAATCTTGCAAAGAGGCTACGAAGCAACTATGCAAGAGTGGTCGAACTATACACGAACCACTGCGATCAGCGCTCAGCAACTGTTTATTAGCGAATGCAATAGAGCATACAACAGAGTAGTGGCAGGAGAGACGACATTTTCGGGAGCGTATTATGACGCGATCAAAAAAGTCTCAGAGGGCGGTATCGTAGTTCAGTATCCCAAGAAAGATGCTCAAGGCAATCCAATACCTGGCACCGTAGGTTGGACTGACACCATCGAAGTTGCAACATCTCGTGCAGTGAGAACGGGGATTGCCCAAGCGACGTCTGATATGACAGCAACGCGAGCGGCAGAAAATGGTGTCACGTGTTTCCTTGTATCAAAGCATCAAGGCGCGAGGCCTACTCATGCAGTATGGCAAGGGCAGGTCTATTGGATAGACTGGGACATATTAGCGACGCGTGTAGCACTTCCCAAGATGGACTCTTATCCTCAGGCAACGCTAGAGGAAAAGGTCAAATATAAAGAGTTTTGTACAACGACTGGCGTTGGTGAAATGTTGGGATTATGCGGTATCAACTGCAGACACAGCTATTCGCCTTTCTTTGATGGTATATCTCATAACCCGTATCCAGACCTCAATATTGACGAGGATCCTGAGATATACGAGAATACTCAAAAGCAAAGATTGCTTGAGAGAAGGATCAGAAAAACAAAAAGAGAGCTTGTAACTTTATTAGATGCGCAAAAAACAACATTAGACGAAGAGGCTAAATCTAAATTAGATAAGGATATAGCAAATAAGGACGCGCTTTTAACCGCGCAAAATGCTGAGTACAGAAAGTTCTGTAAAGAACACGATCTACGTCCTCAGGAGAAACGATTAGCAATTGCAGGATGGAATCGCGAGGTCGTACAAAGCATTGAGCAATCCAGTCTTAACGTTTACAAAGAGCAGTTAAGAATTGACAACAGAGAATACTTCTCAACCAATACCAGTGATGTCATTAAGGAAATCAATAAAGGCAAACACAACTCTCTAGAGCGTTATCTGGACGAGGACGGAAAGCTAGTTCCTAAGCGTGAAGAACATCACAAAGAGATAATTGATCAAACGCTCGCGGGCAAGCAACCAGTCAATGGCCAAGCGACTATGACGATGCTTGGAGGTGGCCCTGCTTCAGGCAAGAGCAGCGTTATGAGTACGAAGAACGTTGACAACCATACTGTAGTAGTCAACCCCGACGATATGAAAGAAAAGTTGGACGGCTACAAGAGAATGGCAAAGAGAACAGACAAGGCAGCGGCGTATTATCATGAAGAATCTTCGGCGCTTGCTAAACGTTTGTCACAAGTGTCTTACTCAGAGAATTACAATGTAATCTACGACGGCACGGGCGATGGAAGTATTTCGAGCGTGCAGAAGAAGATAAATCAGGCAAAAGCAAACGGGTATAACGTAGAGGCAAAGTACGTCACCATTGATACTGAAGAGGCTGTTCGACGCAACCAAAAGCGTTATGATGATGCAATCGCGGCAGGCGAGACGCCAAGACTTCCACCAGAGGATTACGTGCGTGAGTGCCACGCTGCAGTCACGGATATTTCTGTTCAGGTCGCTCCTGAGTTTAACCGTATAGAGATATGGGACAACAACGGCGCAAAAGGCGAGCAGAAATTGATCGCAGTCGGCGGCAATGGTCAGTACCTCAAAGCAGTAGAAGGGGAAGAAAAAGCATTATTGAGATACCTCGCTAAAGGAGCGAACGGACTTGAAAGCTTTATCATCCTTCCTGACGGTCAGGTCGTACCAAAAGAACCTTTATAAACATTCGTGGAATATGTTATAATCAACATGGGAGGTGCGAATGTCTGGTTATACTGAATACTTAAAAGAGCTTGGAAAGCTTCGGGCTAGCAGAAGGAACGAACTTGCTTATATGGCGAGTTGCCGTGTACCAATAGATGAAGCAGGACTGAAGCTACCAATCGAACGAGAATACTATGACCGTTTGATACAACAGTCAAACGAACACTACAACAGATACGGTTTCTATCCAACGTATGAGATGGAGGAAATCGAATATGACGATCCTTGCTTGGACATCTACACAGATCCAATAGAGTAAAGCATGATCATAAACAAACGCTACTTTCGAGTGGCGTTTTTTATTTGATAAATTACCACGCCTGAGGTTAAGAGGGCAGAATCCAATCTCGGAGACAAACCGAGTCAGAAATCATGTTAGGAGGACGAACCATGCAGAACATCCAAGAACTATTAAAGACCGTCGGACTGGAAATCCCAGCTGACAAACTAGACGACTTCAACAAGAACTTCGCGGCGAATTACAAGACGGTTGCGGAGTTCGATAAGAAGGTGCAGAAACTAGAAGGTGAGCGTGACAACTACAAGGATCAGTTCGAGAAAGCAGACAATGCTTTAAAGGGCTTTGATGGTGTAGATTTGGAGGGCATGAAGACACAGATTGCCAACTACAAAAAAGAGGCTGAAGACGCCAAAAAAGAGTACGAAACCAAGATAGCGGAGCGAGATTTCAACGATGCTCTTAGGGCAGAACTTGAGAATGTAAAATTCAGTTCTAGTTATGCCAAACGCGCAGTCGAGAACGAGATCAAAGCAAAAGGCCT